>OCTW011590677.1_pt1 | contig 74762 bp, 52 predicted proteins | sample 1539671 | NCBI WGS metagenome assembly OCTW01 (sample SAMN02144230, study PRJEB22623) | gut metagenome | biome: sheep rumen | host: Ovis aries | place: New Zealand | reverse complement strand
GAGTTTCTGTTCGTGTTGCCATAAGTTATTCCTCCTGTCGGATAAAGTGTGAAAACTGTAAAAAGTTTGTAAAGTGTGATATTACACTTCCCAACATTATCCTAAAGATGGAGGCTAATTACCATCCACGAGCTATTTACCACTTACACTTGTACTACTCATCCGAGATACTGGGTATGGAATCTCGGATTACAATTGAGGACATTTATATACGAAAAGAGCCACTCTTCCAAGATTTCTCTTAGAAAAGTGGCTCTCAATAAGCGCAATCTCTATTTTTCTTTCCTGCCGCTTGGTACTGCTTTCTGCCGTTTCCCGTATTATTCAGTGTTATCGGGTATTGTAGGCTCGAATTTTGCTGTACTTTTGCTGTACTTTTTTCTATCGAAGGCTTGAAAGCCTTGATTTTACTGCATTCCGTCCTTCAAAGACTTCATCGTCGGGAATAACAGTACATCTCTTATTGCAGGACTGTCAGTCATGATCATAACAAGTCTGTCTATACCATATCCAATACCGCCTGTAGGTGGCATACCAACCTCAAGTGCATTAAGGAAGTCCTCATCTGTGTGGTTAGCTTCCTCATCACCGGCAGCTGCAAGTGCGTCCTGAGCTGCGAATCTTTCACGCTGATCTATAGGATCGTTAAGCTCGGAATATGCATTTGCCATTTCCCATCCATTCATGAAGAACTCGAATCTCTCTACATATTCAGGATTCTCAGGCTTCTTCTTTGTAAGTGGAGAAATCTCTATAGGATGATCCATAACAAATGTAGGCTGAACAAGATGCTCCTCTACATATGTCTCGAAGAAGAGGTTAAGTATATCACCCTTCTTATGGAACTCCTCAAATTCTATATGATGCTCTTTTGCAAGAGCCTTAGCTGCCTCAGTATCAGCAACCTCATTCCAGTCAACGCCGCTGTACTTCTTAACAGCATCAACCATTGTGATTCTCTCAAACGGCTTGCCGAGATCCATCTCAACTCCGTTGTAAGTGATCTTTGTAGTACCAAGGACTTCCTCGGCAATATGACGGTACATACGCTCTGTAAGATCCATCATGCCGTGGTAGTCTGTATATGCCTGATAAAGCTCCATAAGTGTGAACTCAGGGTTGTGTCTTGTATCAAGACCTTCATTTCTGAATACACGGCCTATCTCATAAACTCTCTCCATACCGCCGACTATAAGTCTCTTCAGGTAAAGTTCAAGAGAAATACGAAGCTTAAGGTCCTCATCAAGAGCATTGAAATGTGTCTCGAACGGACGTGCAGCTGCACCACCGGCATTTGCAACGAGCATAGGAGTTTCAACCTCCATGAAGCCCTCTGCATCGAGGAATCTTCTTATAGAAGCTATGATCTTTGATCTCTTGATAAATGTATCCTTAACCTCTGGATTCATGATGAGGTCAACATATCTCTGACGATATCTGATGTCAGTATTTGTAAGTCCATGGAACTTCTCAGGAAGAATCTGAAGGCTCTTTGTAAGGAGTGTAACTTCCTTAGCATGAATAGAAACCTCTCCTGTTCTTGTTCTGAAGAGATAACCCTTGATACCGACTATATCTCCGATATCCATACGCTTGAAGCCCTTGTAAGCATCCTCACCGAGCTCATCTCTTGTAACATATATCTGAAGATTACCCTTAAGGTCCTGGATATTTCCGAAAGAAGCCTTACCCATAACTCTCTTGGACATCAGACGTCCTGCTACGGAAACATTGATTCTCTCTTCTTCTGAAATCTCAGGTGCTTCCTCACCCTCAGCCGGTGCAGGGAACTTCTCGTTGAATTCTGCTCTCGCATCAGCAGTATGATATGTTACATCATACTTAGTAATTACAAATGGATCGTTGCCTGCTTCCTGAAGTTCAGCAAGCTTCTCTCTTCTTACTTTAAGGAGCTGATTGATATCCGGCTCCTGCTTATTCTGATTCTGGTCTCCCATATTTTCCTCCTGATATGTGACGCCCGGAAGTCATCACGTTAGTTTAAAAAAGGGAACCTTCTTTTTAAATAAGGTTCCCAAATTATCATTAGTCTCTCTTGAAATCAAGTACCTTGTAATCGAACCTTCCCTTAGGAGCCTCTACAGATATTACCTGACCTTTCTTAGCGCCCATAAGTGCTGCACCGAGTGGTGATTCATTTGAAATCTTTCCATTCAGTATGTCAGCTTCTGTAGAACCTACAAGCTTGTACTTCATTTCCTTCTTTGTCTTCATGTCCTTGATACGGACAGTGCATCCAAAGTTTACAGTTGCCTTATCTATGGAATCCTCATCAACAACTTCTACGTTCTTGAGGATCTTCTCGATCTCATTGATTCGAGTCTCGATGTCTCTCTGCTCATCCTTTGCTGCATCATATTCAGCATTCTCTGAAAGGTCGCCCTGCTCACGAGCTTCCTTAATCTTCTGAGCTATCTCCTGACGTTTGTTTACTTTAAGGTCCTGAAGCTCTTCCTCAAGCTCCCTGAGTCCTTCGTAAGTAAGGATATTCTTCTTTGATTCCATTTTGAAATACCTGCCTTATCAAAGTATTTTTTGTTCACATCACGTGAAAATGTAATGCAGATGACGGGACTCGAACCCGAACCCACTTGCGTGGACATGAACCTGAATCATGCGCGTATACCAATTCCGCCACATCTGCTGACAAAGATTAAACCAGCATAAATTTGTACATAAGCGATTGTGATGCTCGCATCACAAATCGCTTAGGGACGAATTTGGGTGGTGCGAAGCGCCACATGCGTCACAAACATAAGCTGCGAAGCAGCGACTGACGACGTAGTCGGCAGGTTTGTGACCGCTGGTTTAATCTCATTATTCATTTCATAGCGACGACATACGGTGCGCAGCACCAGATGGCTTGTGGTCGCTGTTTTTTACGTATTAGCTAGTTATTTGTAGATTACTCCTCCGCTTCCTCAGCTACGGCATTCTCTTTCAAAAATTCCACAACCTTCTGCTCGAGCAGTGAGAGGTATATATCCTCTTCCTTATACATAGTGTTTGCTTCAAACTCTGCTATATCCTTATAGTTATAGTTTGCAAGAAGCTCATCAACCTTTTCCTTATACTCAGTCTCATCAAGCTTGATGCCCTCAACCTCAGCGATAGTTGTTACAACCATCTTTCTTCTGAACTCATCAAGAACATTCTCCTTAAGATAATCCTGAAGATCATCTGATGACTGGAAACCATAGTACATCATAAGTGTTTCAACGTCCATACCGTTTGAATCAGCAAGATCCTGGAAGTATGCAATCTGCTCATCTATAGTCTCCTGAACTTCCTGCTCAGGGAACTCCTTGAATGTTGAAGCATCTATAACTGACTGAAGTATATTCTCGTTATCTGTATTTGCATCAGTTGCAGAATTCTGCTCCTCATGCTCAGCTCTCTTCTGATCCTCGAATTCCTTAGTTGTCTTGCAATCTGTAAGTGAAGCAACAAGTTCATCGTTGTACTCAGGCTCAATGCTTATAACAACCGCATTAAGAGTTGTCTTGAATACTGCAGGCTTACCTGCAAGATCAGGATTGTTAGGATATTCATCCGGGAATGTAACGTTAACGTCAAATGTATCGCCAGGTGTATGTCCTACAATCTGCTCATCGAAGTTATCTATATATCCACTTGAACCAAGTGTGATCTCTGTTCCTGCACCCTGTGTGTTTCCGCCATCGAACTCAACACCGTCTATAGAACCTACATAATCTATATTTACAGCATCTCCCCAGGTAGCAGCCCTGTCAGTAACCTCTTCCTTTGTTGTTCCCTGGTATACGAGTGAATTGATATCGTTCTGAATATCTTCATCAGTAACCTCTGTATGTGAAGGAGTATACTTAACACCCTTATACTCACCAAGTGTCACATACTTGCTGTACTTTCCTATTATAGATGATACTTCACCTGACTCAGCCTTATCGCCGCATCCTGAAAGAAGTGTCAGGCACATTGCTATGATCAATACATTTGCAATCTTTTTTATCTTCATGATATTGTCCTTTCCGAAAAATCTACCTTCCATTTATAACACAAAGCTTCTAAAAATAAAAGCAAAATTTTAGTGAACCTTTAAAAAGCTAGGAATTAAGCCATTTTCTGTCATTTTCAGTCGACATAATTCATCAATATATAGTCGTCTGACTATTTATAAAACACAATATTTAGTATTTTGGTGTTTACAAACAAAACTATGGGTGCTATAATCATCTTTACGTAAAATCACTACGTTTTATTTGTGACGCATTAAGCTACATAAAGAGGTTATTATAAAAGATCATATTAACAAGGAGAGTTGAAAGGTATGAAAGTTGTAAAGAGGGATGGGCACATAGTTGACTTTGACCGAAGCAAGATCGTTACCGCGATCAGAAAAGCCAATGCGGAAGTTGACCCTGAAGAGAAGGTCGATGATGCGAAGATTGACGAGATCATCAGGGGGATCGAAGAGAAAAAGCGTAAGAGAATTCTTGTAGAAGACATACAGGATATCATCGAGCACGATCTCATGCTTGACGGAAAGTACATCCTTGCAAAGACTTACATTATTTATAGATATACAAGAGAGCTCGTTCGTAAAGCTAATACGACTGATGATTCTATCCTCAGTCTTATCAAGAACAGCAACAAGGACGTTATGGAAGAGAATTCCAACAAGAACGCTACTGTTGCATCTACACAGAGAGATCTTATAGCAGGTGAAGTTAGTAAGGATCTTACAAGAAGAGTTCTTCTTCCTGAGAAGATCAGCAAGGCTCATGATGAAGGTGTTCTCCATTTCCATGATGCAGACTATTTCCTTCAGCCAATATTCAACTGCTGTCTTATCAATATCAAGGATATGCTTGACAACGGTACTGTTATGAATGGCAAGCTCATCGAAAGCCCTAAGTCATTCCAGGTAGCATGTACTGTTACAACACAGATCATTGCTTCTGTTGCTTCCAGCCAGTATGGCGGACAGTCAGTAGATATGATCCATCTCGGAAAGTATCTCCGTAAGAGTTATGAAAAATATAAGAAGAGATTCACTGAGAAGTTCGGTGACAAGGTTGATGCCGATACTCTTGAGAGTATGATTCAGGAGCGTCTTGAGGACGAGCTTCGTTCAGGTGTTCAGACCATACAGTATCAGATCAACACACTCATGACTACAAATGGTCAGTCACCATTCGTAACACTCTTCCTTCACCTTGATCCTGAAGATGAGTACGTTGAAGAAAATGCACGTATTATAATGGAAGTTCTCCGTCAGAGACTTGAAGGCATCAAGAATGAAGCCGGTGTATATGTTACACCTGCATTCCCTAAGCTTATATATGTACTTGATGAATTCAACTGCCTCAAGGGTGGCAAGTACGATTATATAACAGAAATGGCTGTAAGATGTTCAGCTAAGCGTATGTATCCTGACTACATTTCAGCCAAGAAGATGCGTGAGAATTATGCAGGAAATGTATTTTCACCTATGGGATGCCGCAGCTTCCTTTCTCCTTGGAAGAACGAGAAGGGCGAGTATGTATTCGAAGGAAGATTCAATCAGGGTGTTGTTTCCCTTAACCTTCCTCAGATCGGTATCATAGCTAAGGGTGATGAGGATCTCTTCTGGAAGCTTATGGATGAGAGACTTGAGCTCTGCTACGAAGCACTTATGGCTCGTCATAATGCTCTTATGGGTGTTACATCTGATGTCAGCCCTATTCATTGGCAGTATGGTGCTATCGCTAGACTTAACAAGGGCGAGAAGATTGATAAGTTCCTTATGAACGGATATTCTACTCTTTCACTTGGTTACATAGGTCTCTACGAAGTAACTAAGCTTATGAGAGGTGTAAGCCATACAGAGCCTGCAGGAACTGAGTTTGCACTTGCAGTTATGAATCATCTTCGTAATGCTTGTGACCGCTGGAAGGCTGATACAGGTCTTGGTTTTGCTCTTTACGGAACACCTGCAGAGAGCCTCTGCTACAGATTCGCTCGTATAGACAAGGCTCGTTTCGGTACTATTCCGGATGTAACAGACAAGGGTTATTATACAAACTCATATCATATAGATGTTCGTGAAAATATAGATGCTTTCAGCAAGTTCACATTCGAAAGCCAGTTCCAGAAGATTTCTTCAGGTGGTGCTATCTCATATGTAGAGATTCCAAATATGGCTAAGAACCTTGATGCACTTTCAGAGCTTGTTAAGTTCATATATGACAACATCCAGTATGCAGAGTTCAATACAAAGTCTGATTACTGCCAGGTTTGCGGTTACGACGGAGAGATAGAGATCAATGATGACAATGAATGGGAATGCCCACAGTGTCATAACAAAGATCACTCAAAGATGAATGTTACAAGACGTACATGCGGTTATCTCGGTGAGAACTTCTGGAACGTAGGAAAGACAAAAGAGATCAAAGCAAGAGTACTTCATCTGTAAAAAGAACGTAAGATGAAATTTTCCCGAAAAGGAGGACTTTGTCCTCCTTTTCCTAATCCATATAAGAATGATTTTCAGGAAGGAAAACCATGAACTACGCGCAGATTAAAAAACATGATATATCAAATGGACCGGGCGTCAGAGTTTCACTTTTCGTATCCGGATGTACACTTCACTGCAATGGCTGTTTTAACGAGATTGCATGGAATTTTAATTATGGAAAAACCTTTACAAATGACACGATAAATGAGATTATAGAAGCGTTAAGGCCGGACTATATTGAAGGCCTTACCATACTCGGCGGTGAACCTTTCGAGTTCGTAAATCAGAAGGGTATACTCCCTCTGCTTCAGAAAGTCAGAGAGACATATCCCGAGAAGTCTATATGGTGTTTCTCCGGTTTCTATTTTGATACGGAGATTCTTGCTGACATGTGCAAGAAATGGCCTGTGACGAAAGAAATCCTTTCTCTCATAGACGTTCTTGTAGACAGCCGCTTTGATATAAACTATCTCGATCTCAATCTGAGATTCAAGGGTTCATCCAACCAGCGTATCATAGATGTACAGAAGTCATTAGAACAAGGGGACATTGTCCTCTGGAAAGACGAGGGGGTTTTCTATCATGATAACGAGTACAAATGTTAACATTAAGATCCTGCGCGATGGCGCAAAGCTTCCAACTTATGGCTCAGAGCATGCCGCAGGTGCCGATCTCTATGCATGTATCGAAGTTCCTATTACTATAGGACCTCAGGATACAGTCCTTGTTCCTACAGGACTTGCCATGGAACTGCCTGAAGGCTGTGCCGGTCTTATATACGCAAGAAGCGGACTTGCAACAAGAAAAGGTCTCGCTCCTGCCAACAAGGTTGGTGTTATAGATTCTGATTACAGAGGAGAGGTTCTTGTAGCTCTCCACAATCATACAATGTCTCCACGTACCATTGATCCGGGCGAGCGTATCGCACAGATGGTTATTACCCCATATATAATCGGTAATTTCAATGCTGTAGAAGAGCTCGATGATACAGACCGCGGAGAAGGTGGTTTCGGTTCAACCGGAACTCTCTAATATCGAAAAAATCTAATGAAGGGTGGTGTTCCCTGTGGATGAAGAAAGAGTATATACAGCTGAAGAACTTGAGAATCTCATCGAAGAAAAAAGACTTGTAGAAGTCAGGGAATACCTCTCCGAACAGAACGAAGCAGATATAGCTGTGCTTCTTGGCGAGCTTCCCATAGACAAGCTATCCATAGCATTCAGGATACTCCCAAAAGAACTTGCAGCCGATACATTTGCACATCTTGAATCAGATGTTCAGCTGAATCTTATCAAAGCATTCTCAGATAACGAGCTTAATTACATCATCAACAACCTCTTCCTCGACGATACTGTCGACATGATCGAAGAGATGCCTGCAAATGTAGTTAAGCGTATACTGCAGAACTGCGACCCTGATACAAGACGTGAGATCAACGAGCTCCTTAAGTATCCTGAGGACAGTGCAGGAAGCATCATGACGACAGAGTATGTCCGTCTTGAGGAGCATATGACGGTTGAAGATGCATTTAAGCGTATCAGAGCCGTCGGCGTCGATAAAGAGACTATCTATACCTGTTACGTCACAAATGTAAAGAAAGAGGTTCTGGGTATCGTCACGGTAAAGGATCTTCTTCTTGCAGATTACGCCGATAAGATCGGCGATATCATGGAAACAAATGTAATATATGTTACAACCCAGGAAGACCAGGAAACAGTTGTTAAGCTTTTCGATAAATACGACTTCCTTGCCATTCCGGTTGTAGATAACGAGAAAAGACTTGTCGGTATCATAACCTTCGATGACGCTATCGATGTCATCCAGGAAGAGAATACAGAGGATATCGAAATGATGGCCGCTATCACACCTACCGATAAGCCATACATTAACACAGGTGTTTTCGAGACATATAAAAAGAGGATACCATGGCTTCTTCTGCTCATGATATCCGCTACATTTACAGGTGCGATTATTACAAAATACGAGACTGCTCTCGGTGCATATGTAATACTTACAGCATACATTCCTATGATTATGGATACAGGCGGTAATGCAGGTTCACAGGCTTCGGTATCTATAATCCGTGGTCTGTCTCTTGATGAGATAAACTTCTCTGATATCTTCAGGATTCAGGGAAAAGAGCTTCTGGTTGCATTCCTCTGCGGACTGACTCTTGGAATCGCAAATTTCGTCAAGCTCTTATTCCTTGACAGAGTAGATATTGTAATAGCTGCCATAGTATGCATGACACTGCTTCTCACAGTAGTAGTTGCAAAGTTCGTAGGATGTACACTTCCTATACTTGCAAAGCGAGTAGGCTTTGACCCGGCCGTTATGGCGAGTCCTTTCATCACGACTATCGTAGATGCGCTTTCGCTTATTATATATTTCCAGTTTGCATCACATATTCTGCATCTGGCATAATTGAATATATTCATAGAAAAAGACGCGGAACCCGCGTCTTTTTCTATATGCCGTCAAATAATAAACAGCCATACATTTCTATTCAAATGATATCTTATTATACTCGTCGAAGTTTACGTCTTTCTCATAATCGAAGCTTCTGTCAGTATCCTTCAGCCAGTCATTAAACTTATCCTGGAAATACTCTTCTCTTGCCGCTGCAAGAAGTTCCTCTTTACGGGAGTCGGTAGCTGTTCTGTCTGTAAGATACTTCATATAGAATATGTGATAACCATATTCTGTCTCAGTAACAAGACTGAAGGTTCCGTCTTCAAGATCGTAAAGCATCTCTGAAACTTCCGAACCATATTTAGCCTGTATCTCATCCGGAGTCATTGTATAGTATGCAGATTTCGTAAGTCCGTACTCGCTTACTATGCTGTCGATCGCGTTTATACCATCGGTTGCATTGAGAGAACTCGATGCATTTACGGCATTCTGATACTGCTGATTTCTGGCTTCTTCAGTATATTTCTCTACAGAACCGTCAGGATTCTCTTTGTAGCAGGTGAAGTAAATATCATAAAATGTAGTCTCTCTTGCTTTCTCGTCAGAAATCTCTACTTCATAAGTATTTATGATTTCTTTATATACCTTGTCTGCTATGATATTCTCAACTATAACCTTCTGAACCATATCCTGGGTAAGCTGCATATCTGCAATCTGCTGATCTGTAAGCCCCTTCCAGAAATGGTCAGCCTCTGAAACAGCCTTTGCTTTATCTTCATTTGTAAGAGCCACGTCATAGTTTTCGGCTTTCTCATTCAGGACCTTGACTCTCACTATATCTTTTATGATATCTTCCCTGGCAACCTCTTCAAGCGGTCTTGATTCACCGTCCTCATCAGTTATGTCCATGGAAAATACATTTTCACCGTAGGTATCTTTATAACCTTCTATAACTGTTTCTGCATAAATATAGACCTCGCCGAAGCTTATGTTCTGACCGCCAAACTTAAATACCGTTGTTCCGGCATTACCGACCGTGCTGGCATGTCCGCACGAGGTGAGTACCATACAGAAAATCATAAGAATGGAAAACATTACATTTTTCTTTCTGATGACGCCTCTTCGTAATTCTATTTTATCACTGAATCTGTGTGTCATATTATCTTCCGTCTTCATCTATAGAATCCTGCCCCTTGGGGACAAGTATTTCCTTAATATCATAAATGACAGCTTCTATTTTTTCAAGCACTTCATCCTGCAGAAATGCACTTTCATTAACAGCAAATCCCGAATCCTTGCCATTCATAATCTTGGCTTCCTTCTTGTATTTCTTCATGAATATCGGGATATTCTCTATTATGATATCAGCATCATTTCTGACTATAAACTGAAGCTGTTCCTGTCTGTATCTTATCTCAGACAGTCCTGCATCACGCGCTTTAGCCTTGATTATAGCAATCCTGAGAAGTCTGGTTACTTCTTTAGGCGGCTCACCGAATCTGTCCTTGATCTCTGCGTAGAGTTCCTCAGAATCCTCTTCGGTCTCGACTCTTGAAATACTCTTATACATTTCAAGCTTCACAACCTCACGGTTGATATATGAGTCCGGAATATGTGCGTCCACAGGAATATCGACACTGACGGTATATTCCTTCGGTGGCTCCTCTCCAAGTCCCTTCTTAATGGCAGTATTCAGCATCTTAACATAGAGGTCGTAACCTACTGCCTCCATGTGGCCTGACTGTGCACGTCCGAGGATATTTCCGGCACCTCTTATCTCAAGATCCTTCATGGATATCTTATAACCCGAACCGAGCTCAGTAAACTCTCTTATCGCACTGAGTCTCTTCTCTGCCACCTCTTTGATGACCTTGTCACGCCTGTACATAAGGAATGCATAAGCACTCCTGCTGCTCCTTCCGACACGTCCCCTGAGCTGATAGAGCTGCGACAGCCCGAAGTTATCCGCATTATGGACTATAATGGTATTTACATTCGGAATATCAAGTCCCGTCTCTATGATAGTCGTCGAAACAAGCACATCTATCTCGCCGGAAATGAACTCGTGCATTATATCCTCGAGCTCTCTTTCATTCATTTTTCCATGTGCAAATGTAATGCGGGCGTTTGGTACTAACCTCCGAAGCTCGGAAGCTACCCTCTCTATATCATCAACTCTGTTATATACGTAATAAACCTGGCCCTGTCTGGCTATCTCTCTGCTGATCGCCTCTCTGACAAACTCCGGATCATATTCCATGACATAGGTCTGAATAGGTCTTCTCTTTGCAGGAGCCTCCGAGAGTATGCTCATATCTCTTATACCTATCAGGCTCATATGAAGAGTTCTCGGTATAGGAGTTGCAGTAAGCGTAAGCACGTCAACTGTCTTCTTGAGAGCCTTTATCTTTTCTTTATGTCTTACGCCAAATCTCTGTTCCTCGTCGATGACAAGCAATCCAAGATTCTTGAATTCGACATCCTTCGAAAGAAGCCTGTGGGTTCCTATGACTATATCAACCTCGCCCTTTCTGAGTCCGGCTATGGTTTCTCTTATCTCCTTTGCAGAGCAGAATCTCGAGAGCATCCTGACTCTTATAGGATAATCTGCAAATCTCTCTATGAAATTCTCATAATGCTGCTGGGCAAGTATGGTAGTTGGAACGAGATATGCCACCTGCTTCGAATCCTGCACAGCCTTGAACGCAGCTCTTATAGCGACCTCTGTCTTGCCGAAGCCTACATCGCCGCATATAAGTCTGTCCATGATATGGTTACTTTCCATATCCTTCTTGGTATCAGCTATGGCACGCAGCTGGTCCGGTGTCTCATCATATGGGAAGAGTTCTTCGAACTCCGTCTGCCATACTGTATCAGGTGAAAATGCATAGCCATTGCTATGGCTTCTTATGGCATAAAGATCTATAAGCTCCTTGGCAACAGTATCTACCTCGGTACTGATCTTCGCCCTGGTCTTCTCCCATTCCCTGCCGCCGAGCCTGTTCAGTCTCGGCTTGGCTGCATCCTTGCTTGCGTACTTTCCGACAACGGCCATCTGCTCTACAGGAACGAAGAGCTTGCCACCGTCACCGTATTCAATATTAATATAATCCTTAAGGCATCCGTCGGTCTCAACCTTCTCTATGCCCCTGTATATACCTATACCATGTCTCTCATGGACTACATAATCGCCTACACTTATCTCTGAGAGATCACGCAGCTGACTGCCTTGATATTTCGGTTTCTTTTTAACGCCACGCCTTTCATTTGTGAATATATCACTCTCACTGATAACTACGAGGCCTGAGTCCTTCATGACGAAGCCTTCGTCCAGTGTTCCTCTTATGGTCATGACCTCACGAGGCTCAAGGACTCTTGAGCGGTCCGCCGAGAAGAATGCAGGTATATCAAAATCATTGAGATTATCGGCGATTCTCTTTGCTCTCGTCGCTGAAGGCGATGCTATAAGAACTATCCTGCCTTCCTTCCTGAACTTCGCTATATCCTTCGTAAGGTTATCCATGCTGTTCTTGTAGGATATAAGACTTTCAGAGCTTACAGACAGATTCTCAGCCTCTCCGAACTGCTCAGCCTTTTTATATAAAGTCGAATAAAGAACGGTCTTTCTTCCGGCGAGTCTTCCGAGAATATAGCTGTCATCATATATGACCTTGGCCTGTCCCGGAAGTATATAGCCTCCCGCCAGTCTTCCTTCCATGGACATACTGACTTCAGCCGCATATACTCTTGCCTTCTCTGCAACCTGCTCCGGCTCATCTACGAAGATGAAGGTATCCTTCGGGAAGAAATCCAGAAATGAAACGGTCTCGTCATAGAAATAAGATATCAGATCATCAAGTCCGGTCATTGAATCATAATCCAGAAGGCTTTCTCTGATGAACTCCATATTCTTCTTAAGACGGGCATAGGCTTCTGTCTTAAATGACTTCTTCAGAGCCTCGCTCTGTACCTCGTACTCCGCCTCCATCTTGGCAAGCCCTTCTTCTATTGCGGACTTATCAAGTGTAAAATCCCTGGCAGGATATACTTCACACGAATCAACTTCCTCAATGGACCTCTGACTTTCAGCATCAAATGTCCTTATAGAATCTATAGTATCTCCCCAGAGCTCAACACGATAAGGGCACTCTTCGGTAAGAGGGAATATATCAATTATTCCACCTCTCACAGAAAACTGCCCCGGTTCTTCAGCGGACACTTCATTCTCATAGCCCATGTTGACGAGTCTGTCCTTGATATCATCCAGACTTATCTCGTCATCCTTCTTAAGCTTAATGACATTTCCTGCGATGATATCACCAGGCGGCATCATATCCATGAGTCCGTCTATGGTGGTTATCACCACTGCACGCTGACCATCCTGTATTCTCTTTATGACCTCGAGCCTTTTCTTTGTGACTGCATTTCCGTGAACATCTGCCGAATAGAACAGAGCATCCTTGGCAGGATACTGATATACATCCTTCTCATAGAATCTGAAGGCTGAATACAGCCTGTCCGCTCTGGATTCGTCATAAGTCACGACCAGAGTCAGCCTGTCATCATGAGAAACCGCTTCACTAAGAAGTGCTCTGATATTTCTTGAGCCTCCCCAGAGATGAAGCGGAAGCTTTCCCGCTCTGACGCAGCTTCTGATCTTCTTTATGGCCGGGTCATTTTGCACTGCATGGTAAAGTGCTTCCATAAAACTCCTTATTTAATATCAGAAATCAGAGAGTTTCTTCCATTTCATTTTCTCTATCTCTCCGATATATTTATGAATATCGTTTTGAACCTCTTCAAATTTAGATTTTGCTTCATCGCCATGTGGAACAACAGGTTCTGAATATGGATCATCATAGTATTCATCACCTATGGTAAACGCATAATCGTATTCAGAGGTTTCCATGTTAAGACGTGCATGCAATGATACATAAGTTTCCATTTCCTTTGCATCGCCGTTATATTTCTCAAAATACGACACATATTCTGCACCGGCACTCATTGTATATCCTTCACTGAAGAAGCCTCCACCGTGATATTCACTTACAAATTGACCACTCCAACAGTATTTTACTATTTTATATGAATCTCCATCTTTTGCTATAAGTGCACATGCTTCGATAGTCCCTCTTTCGAGCTCAGAATCCGGATATCCCAATAGCAGCTCAGGAACGTTATCTCCATCCATATCAGTATATGTATATTGAAGGGAGCCGTCATTATAAAAGTCTTTTATTTCATCAATGCTTATATAACAATCATTCATTGAATCCTCTTTACCAGGAACAAAGTATTCTCCACTTGAATTCTGTACTTTATCAGTAAAATCTGAAAGGAAACCTGCGAACAATGCATCACCTGCAGCAGTATAAGAATCATCATCTGCATCCTGAATGTCTTCCTTTTCTTCTTCATCATTACCAGAACCATGCCAGTATTCCAAAAGAAAATCATTCAGAACTCCACCATAACAATCAAAAAGATCTGTATGGTCATCACCAAACCATTTTCTTCTGATCATTGTTTCATCATTCAGGTCATAATCTGAAGTATCTATAGCAAATGATTCTTTTACAACTTCTCCGGTGGACTTATCAATAACGTAATACTCTGAAGGATAATTTGCATCCGCATAGTAAAAGTATACTGTTCTCGGAACAAGCGATTTTACAGGAATAACAATTCCGCAAATGTCTGCTGTAGTATCAAACCAGCCACCTCTGGTCATAGTTATTACTCTTTCTCCATCTATGGTAGAAATATACATGTTATCGATATATCCCTTTGATTTAGCTTCATAATCCGGATATGGATCAACCCCATAGCCTGCCCATCTTTCTTTCATATAGGTTTCGTCCCATATTTCTACAGTAGTATTATTTACCAAAGTAACAACAGAATCAACAATAGTATATATTTCCACTATAATAGGATATCTTTTTGAATAAACATCCTGGGACATTACATTTTCATCGCCTCTTATGACTAGAAGTTCTTTGCTTCCATCATCATCAAAGTCACCTATTTCTGTATAGATCAATCCGCAAAGCTTAGGACCATATTCTCCTACATTGCCTTCATCATATTCACCGGTTGCACCTACATCCTTGGATTCTCTGTCCAGCTTTTTCTCTGCCTCATTGTATGTATATTTATATTCATACAACTGCGGGGTGCTTAAATATGCATTCTGAGCAGGGTCGTATACTCCATGTTCAGGGATAAGAACATTGATAATGTAATCCTTGTACAACTTATCTTCATCGGCCTTTTCATGATGAATAGTACCAATAATATTCACTTCATCAAATGCCCATTTTATTGTGTCCATTTCCGATGAAGACATTTCCATATCTGACGCTGCAATAAGAACTTTTATTCTCACATCAATGAATCTCGAGGACGCGTCATAGTTTTTATCTAGCGAGTTATACCAAAGTTTTATCAACTTTTCTTTTTCTATAGGCGAATGTTCTTCATTTCCCACTGACATCAAATATGCCGCATGTGAAATGACTGTACAATTCTGATGTTCATACCAACTCTTTTCATGTTTTTTGAAAGCATCATATGATACGTCTTCATAGTTTACATTGTTTTTATTATTAACTTGGTTACTTATCCGATCCTTTTTCCACTGTTTGTATTTATCCTCAGAAATATCATACTCATACCAAAATTCATCATCCATAAATCTTGATGGTTCCTCATAAGCATTCGGATTCTCCAAACTTCTGCATAACCCTTTTTCCGTAGACCATTCTTCCATTATAAGATTATCATCATAATCAATAAACCATCCAAAAATATCGGCATACGCCTCATTTATAGCAGATGTAATATAGCATTTAGTATGAACTTCATTTAATCCTCCACCTGTAATATTCCCAACTACTCCATGTGTAAACTCATGCCCACAAACATCAAGACAACTAGCAAGTGTGATTGGATTTTTATCTTTATTCTTTTCCGAGTTGGGATAAAAATGAATACCCGATCCATCCCAGCTAGCGTTATCTTTACGGGGAGCATCAGAGCCATACACCATGATAGGGATCGCCATTCCATTACCATCAACAGAATTCCTTCCAAGTCCACTAGTTCCCTTCTTTTCATCATAATCCGAACCATTATACCAATCATAAACTCTTATTATGTTCGTGTATGCTGAAACTGCTGTAGCATCATCAGTGTCACCATAATAATCATCTCCATAATAATCATCTCCTTTTTGGGTAACCTTTATTATTCTTATACCTCTGTCCAGATCATACATATACTTTTTACAGGTAACTGGCGAGTTCCATTTTATATGCATCGGGAACGAAACTTCCTCACCCTTCTCATTTTTACCTTTTCCAGTGACAGAAGCATCCTGTATATTACTTCCTTTACAAATAATCTCACCATCTAAAGCATTATATATCACGGTATCTGAGATAAACCCACCCATATTAGCCAAAAACAGATATGCCATAACAGGTTTTTCCTCATATTCGTCAAGATTGTAAATAATGCTCTTGACATATTTTGTTTCTATACCTTCAACTTCATATGATGCCTTTATATCTTTACTTGCCTTTTTAACCGATGTAGACGGTTCAGTATCCACATCAAAAACACCATCCAGCGAATAACAGCTGGATGTTACTGATGTAACAGCTCCATCAACGTCACAGGAAACTGTAAGATGTCTGCCATATACATCCAACCCTTTATACACCTGGTTAAATGTATATCCTCTACCATATTCACTATGGTTGACAACCAATGGCCTAAGTTCTGTCTTTGGATCATTAAGAGCCAGAATATCATTTATATTATAAAGAGCAGCTATTGCATCCTCTGATGATTCAATAGTGATATCACTGAATTTCCCACATATAGCTGAAATAGGAATCACAGTCTTATCATCACCGGTTTCTTCATCTTTAGTCGTTATCTCTACATTATTGTACTCAGTAAAGTAATAAGGATTATCCTCATTCATGCTGTCTATATCATCTATAGAGTATTCATCCATTTCATCAGTATTGATATTCTTATTCTTTATGACATTGACTGTGAATTCTTTACTGGTCTTATCTTTTCCATTTTTGAAAGTTGCTGTAAGCGTTACCTTTTGATTTGAATCTTCCGGTCTGGTAACTTTACCTTTGTTTGATATAACATCCGGTTTATCACTACTCCATTTTACTTTAACGCCATCTACCTTCTTAGGAAGAGTAAGGTCATTAATAACAGATTCTGAATAATCACCATCTCCATATAATACGCGAATCCTACCGGAAGGCGCTCCTACCGGACTTCCACTTGAATTTCTGCCTCTTATAATGAAAAATGTAACTATACCGCCAACTATCAGGACTGCCGCTGCAGCTATTGCACATATTATTACAGTCTTCTTGCCTTTATTTTTCTTCGGCACAGTAGTCTTCGGTTCATTTTCCTTCTTACTTACTTCTTTTGTAGCTGTAGGATAATTACTACTAACATCAACCTGCTTTTCCGAAATCCCTATCTGCTTTGCTCCGCAAGCCTCACAATAAAGTGACCCATCCTCAATTTTAGTACCACACACATGACAAAACATTCTGTCTACACCTCCCGCACGTCTTATGCCTGTATTATTCAATAATTATCTTGCTCATTACAGCTATTTCTCTTTACATACCCCAAGAACACTTTTCCAATCTGAAGTAAAGCCATAGTAATCTAATCTAACAAATGGATATTTTGATTCCAATTCAGTTAATTTGTTAATAAAAGAATCCCAAACGTTATCATCTGGAACCATTTTATGGATGACGATTATATATGAGAACAATTGTTTACCTGCTTTATTAATGGAAATACCATTATTCTGAAATGTTTCTTTATCTCTTTTTCCGAGTCTAATCGAAAAAGGGATCTGCCTATTATACAGACGCCCCCTATGGGCGCATATATTTCTCAATATAGTACATCCCTGTAACCAATTGCATATATACGAATCATTTATCTTGCCAAAGTGGTCACGACATATCTCTTTCCTTAATTCCGGTTTGAGATTTTTAAACAATCTGGATAACACTCCCAGTGTTAATAACTCAACTAATACCCAAATAGGGAACTGACCACCATACACTTCTTTGTGGTGTTTGACGAACGCCTCTTTGTCGCCATATTCCTCTATGGCTACATGATAATCATCTTCAAATCTATGGAATCTCTTGACATCATCAAAGGCCTCCGCATTATAATACCCTAAAGCACCATAAGTCTTTGCGTGATAATATCCAATATAGGTTCGCATCGATACTTCTATGCTCTCCAGCAAAAGCATTAATGCAGCTCTTAATTCCATATCAAAATTATATATTTGCAAGACATCAGAAAAATGAACATTATCATAAAATGCATCATCTTTACGCAAAGTAAGAGTATAAGCACTCAATCGATAATAGCTCACGTAGGACAAAACCTTTCTTGCCTCGTCCATATCATCAATGATTAACCCTCTGGCATTCAATATATCCAATTGTTCATCAATTGTCTTAAACTGTTTGATCTCGCGCAATTAAGAATCTCCTTATAGAAACAAAAGGCCCACCATGTTACGCATGTAGCAAAGCTACCTAGGCTCGGTGGGAACGATTAATTATAATATACTAATATACTATACTATTGTCAACAACAAGGTTAGTCTTATCATAGTTTTTCATTTAAGAAAAACTATCAGCGAAAGTAACAAATACTGTACCGGATAAAATATACTGTAACAGATATTAAATGCACGGTTTTTAAATCCCAGCTTTCGGTTATAAAGACCCAAAGGAATGATAGCTGCGACATTCCCGTACAGGTAACCCTTTGAAAAGTTTATGCCTGCCCTTATCGTTTCCTTTATACTTCCATAGCCGGCATATCTCCAGAACAGAGATACCAGATAAACTGCCAAAACAAGAGCGATGGCAAGGAAACGTATTGGTATATTCATATCTTCCATTTTTCTGAGATATAAGTAGAAAAGTATAACCAGCAGAACTCCGGCATGTCCATAATTTGAATTGAGTTTTGCCGCGATATATGCAGCAAGTCCGCATATGATAATGCACAACGGTATGGCTATGAACTTCTTATCCACGAGCTTCTCACAGAGTTTTCCGGATAATATCAATGCAACAAATCCGAGGAAAAGCGTGATGATAACATTCTGATCCTCGAAACAGTACCACTTCTGAAATTCGAAAAGGTCAAACGGAATCTCAGATACAAAACTCAGAACAGCCAGCTTAATGACATGGCTCTTCAGCCTGTCCGGCTTATCCTTCAGATGGTAATAGCTTTCAGCCATCAGGAAAGCATATATGATAAATGCCATCCTGCCGATATTCCGCATCACTATATTATCATCGACGAAGGCAAACCCGATATGATCGACAGCCATGGTAAGCATTGCTATTATCTTCAATATGAATACTGTCATGGCATCCTTCCTTCAATAAACTAACTCCCGTTATACTTATTCATGGCGCTGTCGCAGCCTTCTTTGATGAGTGTTTCAACTGCATCTGCGGCGCGGGCTGCAGCCTCTCTCATAACCGGCAGATCTTCTTTGGCAAAATGTCCCAGAACATAATCTGCAAGGTCATATTCAGGCGGCTTCTGTCCAACGCCCACCTTCACACGGTCAAATGTATCGGTACCGAGTTTCTCTATGATATCCTTGATACCATTGTGCCCGCCGGCACTTCCCTTCGGACGCACCCTTATCTTACCTACGTCAAGGCTGACATCATCATATATAACGATAACATCCTTCTCGGTGCATTTATAAAATGAAACGAGCCCTGAAACAGCCTCACCGGAAAGATTCATATAGGTCTGCGGCATCGCCAGTACGACCTTCTCTCCCGCTATGAAACCATGTCCGACAAGTGCCTTGCACTGTCTCTTATTAACCGGTATACCATATCTATCGGAAATTTCCGTAAGTACGGAGAATCCCGTATTATGCCTGGTTCCCGCATACTTAAGTCCCGGATTTCCAAGCCCAACAATCACTTTCATGAATTATAATCTCCCAAATTCTTCTCGCATACTATTTGTCAGCGATGATACACATGAGAAACCCTCTGAGGCCGTCGGTACTTAATGAGTAGACATCGTCTGATAAATAACTAAAACTAGATTAACGATTCTGCTGTTAATAATTGATCAACAGTGTTGACACCCATGATCTCATCCTTATTGGAAACCGGCATAGCCTCAACCTTACCGCCGAGTCCCTTGATGATCTCAATGGTATCTGTCAGATAATACTCACCCTGAGCATTATTATTCGTAAGCATTCCAAGAGCCTGGCTCAGAAGCTCTGAATTGAAAAGATACATACCGGAGTTAACCTCCTGCACCTTTGCCTCTTCCTCAGTACAATCCTTCTGCTCAACTATAGCTCTGAAGTTTCCGTCTGAATCCTTGATTATTCTTCCATATCCAAATGGATCCTCAAATATAGCAGAAAGCACGGTTACTGCATTTCCATTTTCAGTATGTCTTTCATATAACTTCTTAAGTGTATCACTTGTTATAAGCGGTGTATCTCCGCAGAGTATGAGTGTATCTCCATCTGTTCCTATAAAATCAGCGGCACATTTAACAGCATGTCCTGTTCCGAGCTGTTCTGCCTGCTCTGCATAGCTTACATTAAGAGTGTTCAGGCTTTCTCTGACCATGTCCCCTTTATAGCCAACGATCACGCAGATTTCATCCGCACCGGCACCTTTTGCCGCATCTATAACATACTCAACCATAGTTCTTCCTTTTACTGTATGAAGAACCTTTGGAAGCTCTGACTTCATTCTTGTTCCCTTGCCTGCTGCAAGTATAACTGCTTTCATATTACTCATTTTGATTTCTCCAATCCGGAATTCTTTTTTATTCTGTCATATTCTATATCTTTTACATGATTGTTTCAACCTATTCGTAATGTATAAATTCATAATTCGCTTCGCGAATTATTTCATGTTGCGCTGTCGCCGGATTACATATGTGCTTCGCACATATGTACAACAACAAAGCACCTTGCCTTTGCAAGCGAGCTTGCAGGCAAGGTGCTTTATTATTGCTCATATGCTATGCATATGAATCCGGCTTGTAGAACGCACAAGCTGAGTGACTAAACCTCATCCGTTTCCTCAAAAGATGTTGTCTCATACTTCTCAAGAATAAGTTTCTGAATGCTCTCTCTCGTTGCTGAATTGATAGGATGAGCTATATCTCTGTATTCACCATCGGATGACTTTCTGCTTGGCATCGCAATGAAGAGGCCTTTCTCTCCCTCGATAACCTTAATGTCATGGATAACGAATTCATTGTCGATGGTTATCGAAACAACAGCTTTCATCTTTCCTTCTTTGGCAATCTTTCTAACTCTAACGTCTGTAATCTGCATATGTTTTACCCTCCTATTACTACCTCAGGGCTTATAAAAACCTCTGACATTTGCAGTTTGCATATAGCGTTTATAATGTGTATCTGAAGCTCTTTTCTATGATTACCTCAGGATTACCCGGTTCACCTTTATGAACCGTATTGGCCCTTATTGTGTCTCTGCTTTCTACTATGCAGTTCTCAATAACACAGTTGTCACCAATGTGAACATCATTCAGGATTATTGAATTTTTAATAACACAGTTGTTGCCGATATAAACCTTCTTGAAGAGGATGGAATCTGTAACCTCACCGTTGATAATGGTTCCGCTTGCTACAAGGCTGTTGTTAACCTTTGCATCACCATTGTATTTTGCAGGAGGAAGATCCTCAACCTTTGTATATATACTAGGCTGCTCTCTGAAGAAATGATCTCTGACATCCTTATTAAGGAAATCCATATTTGTTCTGTAATAAGAATCTGCAGAAGCTATGTTTCTCCAATAAGAATCCATCTTATAAGCATTGATCTTCTTTACGTTCTTATATCTTACAAGGATATCCTTAACGAAATCAGTTCTTCCTTCTGAAGATGCTGCCTCAAGAAGCTCTATCAGCTGTCTTCTTCTTATGACATAAACACCTATTGAAGCTGTGTGGGTATCTGCTATAACCGGCTTCTCTTCGAAATCGATAACTCTGCCTTCTTCAGAAACCTTAACAACACCGAATCTTGTGATGTCATCATCTTCAGGACTGATGTCCTTTGTAACTATTGTTATGTCAGCACCCTTTGCTATATGATACTCAAGTACCTTATTGTAATCGAGCTTATATATACCATCGCCTGATGCGATAACTACATATGGCTCATGAGCATTCTTAAGGAAGCTGATATTCTGGTAAAGAGCATCTGCTGTACCCTTATACCAGTCGCTGTTGGTTGCTGTGATAGTAGGAGTGAATACGTAGAGACCTCCCTGCTTTCTTCCGAAATCCCACCACTTTGATGAATTGAGATGTTCATTAAGTGAACGTGAATTATACTGTGTAAAAACTGCAACCTTCTGTATGTGTGAATTTGCCATATTGGAAAGTGAGAAGTCAATCGCTCTGTAGCATCCTGCAACCGGCATAGCTGCTACTGCACGTTTAGCTGATAAGTCTCCCATCCTACTGCTGTTTCCACCTGCTAAAATGATACCTATCGCTCTCATATTACTCACCTACCTTTATTATACTTGAACCACTCTTCAGAACTCCGTCCGGATAATCTGCAGGCTCAGTAACACCAACTATAGCAGTGTTCTTGCCGATCTCAACATTTGCCGGAATAACTGAATTCTCACCAATAGTTACAAGTCCGAATGAATAGATATGAGGTGCGAAGTCGTTCGGTACCTCTTCTCCTACTCCAAGGGTGGTGCCGTCGCCTATGCTGACACCTTCAGCGAGTATGGACTTCTCTATGCTGGCATTATCGCCTATCGTTACATTGTTCATAATGATAGAGTCTTTAACGACTGTACCCTTACCGATAACAACGCCCGATCCTATAACTGAGTTGATAACCTCACCGTAGATTTCTGTACCTTCACCAACGATACTCTTCTGAACAGTGCTCTCGTCAGCTATGTACTGAGGTGGAAGATTGTCACTCTTTGTATAGATTCTCCAGAATTCTTCATAAAGATTGAACTCAGGAATGATATCTACAAGTTCCATATTAGCTTCCCAATATGAACCGAGTGTTCCAACGTCCTTCCAATATCCCTTGAAATCGTATGCAACGATCTTCTTGCCCTGCTCGTGGCAACGTGGAATAACATGCTTACCGAAGTCGCATGATGGAACATCCTTCATCTCTATAAGTGCATCACGGAGAACAGGCCAGCTGAATATATAGATACCCATAGAAGCCTTGTTGCTTCTTGGATGCTCCGGCTTCTCCTCGAACTCACTTATAACACCATTCTCATCAGTGATAACAACACCGAATCTTGAAGCCTCCTCCATAGGAACCTGATATGTTGCAAGCGTTACATCTGCATGTGACGACTTGTGATAATCAAGCATTACTTCATAATCCATCTTGTAGATATGGTCACCCGAAAGTATGAGAACATAGTCAGGATTGTAATACTCCATATACTCAAGGTTCTGGTATATAGCATTAGCTGTACCGGTATACCATGAAGCATTATCTGCCTTCTCATATGGCGGAAGTACTGTAACACCACCGTAATTTCTATCGAGATCCCAAGGCATACCTATACCGATATGCTGATTCAGGCGAAGAGGTCTGTACTGTGTAAGAACACCAACAGTATCTACCCCTGAATTGATACAGTTACTGAGAGGAAAATCGATAATCTTGTACTTTCCCCCGAAAGCAACTGCCGGTTTTGCCAGTTTGGAAGTAAGAACACCGAGTCTGGAGCCCTGACCACCGGCAAGAAGCATAGCAATCATTTCCTTCTTGATCATATAGTCACCCCTTTTAGTGCAAAATTAGATAGTTTGATTATAACATCTATAATACTAAAAAGAAACTCTTTTTTAGTGATTATTAATAATAATACTACAAAAAGCTTTTACAGTTTGGTTATTTTGCATTAATTTTCTTTGCTTGTCTTAACAGTTTCAGATATTGCGGATACAAACCCCGCTACATTTGCAATATCTGAAGGTACTATAAGCTTAGTAGCCTGGCCATCAGCTGCCTGAGCGAAAGCTTCAAGAGTCTTAAGACGCATAACTTCATCTGAAGGAGCTGCTTCATTTATCATTCTGATACCTTCTGCAGTAGCCTTCTGTACCTGAACTATAGCCTCAGCCTCACCTTCGGCTTTCTTGATACGAGCTTCTCTCTCAGCCTCAGCTGCGAGGATAGCTGCCTGCTTCTCTGCTTCAGCGGCAAGGATAGCTGCCTGCTTGTCAGCCTCAGCCTTAAGGATCTTAGCTTCCTTCTGACCTTCTGATACAAGGACTGCTGACTTCTTCTCACCTTCTGCACGGATGATCTGCTCACGTCTCTCACGCTCTGCCTTCATCTGCTTCTCCATTGCTTCCTGAATAGCTGCAGGAGGAATGATATTCTTAAGCTCAACTCTGTTAACCTTGATTCCCCAAGGATCTGTTGCCTCATCAAGAGTAACACGCATCTTTGCATTTATTATCTCTCTTGAAGTAAGTGTCTGGTCAAGTTCTAGTTCACCTATGATATTTCTAAGTGTTGTAGCTGTAAGATTCTCTATAGCTGCTATAGGATTCTCAACACCGTAGGTATAAAGCTTAGGATCTGTAATCTGGAAGAACAGAACTGTGTCTATTCTCATTGTAACGTTATCCTTTGTTATAACCGGCTGTGGTGGGAAATCTGCAACCTGTTCCTTAAGTGAAACTCTCTTAACAACCTTATCGAAGACAGGCATCTTGAAATGCAGTCCCACTCTCCAGGTTGCGCTGTATGTTCCGAGTCTTTCGATAATGAATGCGTTTGCCTGTCTTACAACTCTGATAGAGCTGAGGACTATCATAACGATTATTATCAGAAAAACTATAAATGCTAATTGTGCTCCTCCCATGATAATTAACCTCCTTGAAATAATAAAACTTTATTTTTATGCCTCTGCGGCTGCTTCCGCTTCGGAAACAACCAGAAGCTTTGTACCTTCTATGTCCTTAACAACGACTATGCCGCCTTCAGGAATTACCGTTCCATTTACAGAACGAAGTGTCCAGTCGATATCACCGACCTTAGCCTTACCGGTCTTATCGCGGTTATTAACCTCTTCGATAACGACAAGCCTCCTGCCTATCAGACTGTCCGCATTTGTTGGTGTAATCTCGCCTGTAACCTTCTTCTTCGCGAGCGGTCTTACAAGAAGCATAAGTGCTATGGACACAACCAGGAACAGAACTACCTGCACCGGAATCGGTGCATTAAGCGCAGCTGCTATAGCGGCGACGAAACCTCCGGCTGTGAACCATATAGACGAAAGCCCTGTAGTTATAGCCTCTATAAGAAGTGCAACTCCTGCGATGATTATCCAAACAGCAACCATTGAAAATGGAATGCTCTGTAATGCACTCATAATAGCCCCTCCTTTTCAAAATGGATTTTAGCTCCAAAAACAATTTCACAATCAATCACGGTAATAATTGATAAGGCATCCCTTCTCAATTATTGTACGCTCGTCATCTGTCAGCTCGCCAAGCTTAAGTGATATCTCTTTCATATCCTTATTTACGACATAAGCCTTGATAACCTCGTCCTTATTCTTAACTGCCTGCTTTACATTTGGTACGAATACATAGTCATCTACATCGAATGCGAAATCTTCATCCATAACAAATGGAAGCATACCCCAGTTAATAAGGTTTGAACGATATCTCTTTGTCGCATATTCCTTTGCGATGTTTGCCCATCCACCGAGAACCTTCTGACATGAAGCAGCCTGCTCTCTTGCGGAACCGTCGCCCGGCTTAACTGCGAATATCGTACTTCCTACTCCTATATCACTGCCCTTTACATCAGGGAACTTCTCCTTGAATGTATGGACAATCTCATGTATCTCATCATTTATCTTGCAGAGATGACCGCCCTTCTCGCGCTCTATCTCTATCTCATGAACTGCCTTAGCACGTCCTACATACTCCGGATCACGTCTTGAGAGTGTGAACTCTGCAAGTCCTATAGGATTCGATCTGAAGCTTGAGGTCTCTCCTGAAGGTATCAGTTCATCTGTTGTTGTAACAGGGTCATTGATAACCGATGCAACCTTCAGAAGAAGATGCTCTGTAAGTGCCGGCATTTCAGGCCAGTCCTTGATGTTAGGACCGAACTTGATCTCTTCTTCCGGCTTAGGATTGCCGTAACCATTGTAAACTCTGTTTGCATATATCTTCTGATCAAAGAAGTATGTAGGACCTGTATATTCGATATCAAGGTCAGTAGCAGGAGTAAGGAAGCCCTTATTTGCTGCTGTAGCTGCTATACTTCTTGCATCCATAAGTGCAACAGAAGCAATCTGTCCGTTCTGTATCTTTGAACCTTCTCTGTTAGGGAAGTTTCTTGTTGAATGTCTGATACTGAGTGCATTGTTGCCCGGTGTATCTCCTGCTCCGAAGCAAGGTCCGCAGAATGCTGTCTTAACGATAGCACCTGTCTCGAGGAGATCCGCAACTGTTCCGTTCTTTGCAAGCTGCATCATGATAGGTGTACTTGCAGGATATACAGAAAGTGTGAATTCATCACTGCCTATATAGTGACCGCGGAGTATGTCCGCTGCCTCGCAGATATTCTCATAACCGCCGCCTGCGCAGCCTGCGATGATTCCCTGCTCTACATAGAGCTTTCCATTTCTGATCTTATCTGAAAGTGTAAATTTAACGTCACCCGAAAGCTGCTTTCTGCCCTTCTCCTCTGTCTCATGGAGAATATCTGCAAGATTTGCATTCAGCTCTTCGATGGTATAAGTATTGCTTGGGTGGAATGGCATAGCGATCATAGGTTTAATCTCTGAGAGATTTATGTAAACCACTCCGTCATAGTAAGCCACTTTACCCGGCTTCATCTCTTTATATGCGTCTGTTCTTCCGTGAACCTCGTACCACTCCTTAACCTTCTCATCTGTCTTCCAGATAGATGAAAGGCATGTGGTCTCTGTAGTCATAACGTCAACACCGATACGGAAATCAGCTGAGAGCTTATCAACGCCCGGTCCGACGAATTCCATAACCTTATTCTTTACATATCCGCATCCGAAGGTTGCGCCGATGATGGCAAGAGCAACGTCCTGAGGACCTACTCCCTTCGCTACCTCTCCATCAAGATAGATAGCTACTACGCCCGGTCTTGCTACATCATATGTCTTGCCGAGGAGCTGTTTTGCAAGCTCGCCGCCGCCTTCACCTATAGCCATGGTTCCGAGTGCACCATAACGTGTATGGCTGTCTGAACCAAGTATCATAGCACCGCACTCTGCAAGCATTTCTCTTGCATACTGGTGAATTACTGCCTGATGAGGAGGAACATATATTCCACCGTACTTCTTTGCACATGAAAGACCGAACATGTGGTCATCTTCATTTATGGTACCGCCTACAGCACAGAGTGAGTTGTGGCAGTTTGTAAGTACGTAAGGTATAGGGAATTCCTTAAGTCCTGATGCACGCGCTGTCTGAATAATACCTACAAACGTAATGTCGTGTGAAGTCATCTTGTCGAACTTGATCTTAAGGTTCGCCATGTCACCGGATGTATTGTGTGACTCCAGTATGCTGTATGCCATAGTAGCTTTTGCAGCTTCATCCTTCGTTACATTTACACCCATATCACGGAGTGTCTTTTCTGCCGCGGCATCATCCGGTATCAGGGTCATGCCATCTGCAAGATATGCACCACCGTCGTAAAGCTTGATCATTTAATTATTCCTCCTTAATATTCCGTCGGGCTGTATCTGTCTTCAGCCGTATTGAAATAAAACTTTCTTTTTGCCTCGATTATTACATCGTATATTAAATCGTGATTCTGAAGTATGAGTATAGCTTCCTCACGGGAAATCTGAACCCGTTCCTCTCCGACTGCCGCAAAGAAGACATTCCCTTCTCTTATCAGCTTACAGCCGTTTGAAAGCGGTCTTTCCATACTTTCTGATTCTGTTTTATCCGGCGCTTCCGAAGGATTCGTCGTCGGTATCTTATCTTCAGTTTGACCGGTCTTGAATACTTTTATATTCATTTCTACCTCCGGATACAACAAATCCGCCTCGTCAGTTAAACCTGCGCAGAATCTCCCAAAGATTACTCGAAGAGTGCTGCCGCATCATCTACAGGAACACCGTCTTCAATATTTGTTCGCTTGTCGAGTATAGAATTCTTCTTCTCTGTATAAGCTTCTTCGGTAACCTTGTCACCATTATAGTAATATGTCTTCTCGCCGTCAGCCTCGGTGATCTTGAGAGACGTATCAAGTGCCCACTCTCCGTCATCATAAATGAGAGTGAAGATATCTTCTACATCACCACCACCTATAGCAACAAGCTTTTCTCCTGAGAAGCCTGTATATGTTATGGCTCCGGTAAGATGAACGCCGTCAAAATCAGCTCTCATTACATAAAGCATGCTCTGATCATAGAGCAGAAGTTCAGGAATTTCATCTCCGTCGAGATCTTTTACAGCTGCAGTTAAAGGCATATGCTCTTCCACATTCACATCCTTGGAATCAAATATATCGGCAGCCTTTACACCATCCCCGGCCATCTTTGCGAGCTTCTCTTTATAGTCCGCCATAAAGTCTTTATAAAGCTTCTTCCAGTCAGGAACTGTAAGAGCTTCAAGCTCGGCGATATTGATATCTTTGCCGTAGATGTTCTTAAGAGAATCGATAAGAGCCTTAGCTTCATCTATCTTCTCGTCATCAACCATCTCACTGATCTTATCTTTATAGAAAGTCTTTCCTGCTTCATAAGCCTCTGCACGGAGTGAATCCAGCTTATCCTTATAGAGTTCAAAATAAGATTCATTCTTATAGCTCTCAAGAGCAGTATCACACTGTCTTATACATTCAACATATTCCTGAGCATCAAATGACTTCTGAGCTCCTGAAAATGCAGAATCGAGTGCGCCGACATTCATGAGCTGTGAAACAAGTCCCTTTGCATATTCTGTCTCAGGGAAATATTGATAAGCAACCTGAACATATGCATTGATCTTTGAATACTCAAGCTCCCCATTCTGAAATGCATCGAACTTCTTCTCAAGATATGCATCCATTGCATCAGCTATCTTAGTACAGTAGTCAGCTGAGAAGTTCTCATAATAATTGAAAAGATTGCTCTCACAATGATATGTATTTACATAGTTAAGATGTATATCTTCGTTGACATAGTCAGTTCTTCCGCCTGAATTGACTTCATAGTCACGGGCTGCATCTTCATAAATCTTGAGAAGCTCATATTCATTGATCTTTCCGAATGCAGCTTCTGTCTTTCCCTTGTAGCCATCCATATGCTCCAGATTAATGAGGATAGTCTTGGTATCTTCATAAGCAACCTGATCCTCAAGGTACTGATTTGAATGATAGACTATATAATCATCCAGATCCATGTCCGCATATAACTTAACTATTCCGAAATCCTTATTCAGAAGCTCCTGCGCTGTATCAAGCTTTGTTTCTTCTATAGCATTGAAAAATGCTGTCTTATAGTATATCGGAAGGGCATAGCCTATAGCTGCGCCTGCTTCAATGAAGATCAGTATAAGAGATACTATAAGAATATTCTTCCATTTCTTTTTCATCTCTATACCTCCCTTCCTATAGTTCCTACAGTATTATCTGCGTCAGTATCACTGGCATCCGTTGGAGTTTCCTTCTCCGGTTCCGCTTCGGTTGTTTCTTCCTCGGCGTCAGTGTTTGTCGGAACTATTACAGTTGGTTCAGCAGGTACATATCCATCCATATTGTACTGAGAATATCCCTTGGCTGCCGCTCCCTTATAAACAGGAGCTCCCGGTATAATCACATAGAAAGCTATGATAAGCCCTATGCCTATGATTCCAAGTATCATTATGATAAGTGCAGCAAGTCCGAATCCCTTTATAGGTCCGGCTTTCTCAACCGGTCCTTCCTTTTCCTTCTTTCTTGCCTTATATTCCTCTATATCATCCTGAGCCTTAGACTCTTTAGCCCATTTTCTGGCCTCGCTCTTTGCGCCCATCTTCTGAGGAACAGTCATTTCATCATCTGACTTCTTTTCTTTATTTGCAAGAACATCAGTGACATCATCGTCCTTATTCTTCTTTTCATTTGCAGTAAGGACATCTGTTACCGCATCATCCTTTGATACAGCTTCCTCTCCACCCTCTGATGCAGCTTCATTTTTAGTAGAAGCCTCCTCGGAAGTCTCCTCCGGAGCAGTTCCCATCTCTTCAGGAGATAGAACTTCCGTATCAGGAGTCATGTCCTTGTTTTCCTTTTCCTTCTTACTCATTCTCTGCCTCCATATAGTACACACGGGAAGTAAAGTCAGTAAAGAATCTCATCTCGTCGTTCCAGCCCGTCCCTGTGAATGCCTGCCTCAGGTGAACGCCGGCATTCATAAGTGTGTCTCCATAAATGTGATAATCTTCAGGCTTCTCATACATCTTTACAACCTTTGCTATAAAATCATGCATTGCAGAATCCTGTTTTATATGAATCGGTGCCATCGTATTGATCAGGCTCCCGAAATCCTTAACGTCTATTTTATAACTTTTTCCATAAAAATGATATACCAATTTTGGACTGAGTCCCTTGGCCTTATATATGCTGTTTCCCGCATTTGGTGTAACCAGTTTCTGCATATAGAGGCCGACCGCCTTACTCTTGTCAGGCGATACTACGGTCCATTCCATTTCATTCCCGGAATCAATATTCTTACCCCTGTAAAATGAACCGAAGAAGAATGTATCACGCCATTTCTTATAATCCTCTATGTCCGACTTAATGGCAGCACGCTTCTCCTTATCCAGGTCACGGAGGTTCAGCTCGTAGCCAAAAGCTCCGAATGAAGCGATGTTATATCTGGTCACCATAGGAGTCCTTCTTATGGTCTGATGATTCGGAACCTCAGATACATGTGCCGAAACCGTCGACATAGGATAGCCATAACTGTAGCCTGTCTGGATATAAGCTCTCATGAGTCCATCCGTATCATCACTTGCCCAAATCTGAGGGAAGTAACAGAGTATCCCGAGGTCGAACCTGTTTCCGCCGGAAGCGCAGCCTTCGAATAATATCTCAGGAAATCTCTCGGTCAGGGTCTTCATTACTCTGTACAGACCGATCTGGTACTTATGCATTACCTCTCCCTGATTGACCAGGACACGGCTGAAGTAGTCAGTGAAATTCCTGTTCATATCCCATTTCACATAGGATATATATGCTGAGGAGAAAACCTCCGTCATCTTTTCGATGATGAAATCCTGAACTTCCTGTCTGGTAAGATCAAGTATCCTTTGATTTCTGCCTTCACTGTGTGGCATGTCAGGTATATCCAGCGTCCAGTCCGGATGAGCCTTGTAAAGCTCACTCTTTACATTTACCATTTCCGGCTCAACCCATATACCAAACATAAGACCATATGATCTTACTTTATCTGCTATAGCTGCAAGCCCACCCGGAAGCTTCTTTTTATTCACATCCCAGTCGCCGAGGCTGCTGGTATCATCTTTTCTCTTCCCGAACCAGCCGTCATCCATGACGAAGAGTTCTATTCCGGCATCTGCACCGGCCTTGGCCAGTTTCGCAAGCTTTCCGGAATCAATATTGAAATAATTTGCTTCCCAGCTGTTAAGTACAACCGGTCTCGGCTTATCGCGCCAGCTTCCTCTCACTATGTGACGCCTTACAAAACCATGCATGTTCTGACTCATACCGTTGAAGCCGGCGTCCGAAAAAGTCATCACTGCCTCAGGAGCTTCAAATGTATCGCCGTCCATCAGTGTAATATCAAAGCTTCTCGGATTGATTCCCTGGAGGAATCTTACCTTTCCGAAGGAGCTCACATCCACATACTCTGCATGATTACCGCTGTAGATGAGATTGAAGCCATATACATCTCCCGTATCTTCAGTCGCACCAGCTCTGCTCAGCATCACAAAAGGATTAGCTGCATTTGAAGACGTTCCGCTATATGAAGAATTGACATACATACCTGAAATGACTTCCTTGTCAGTCTTCATCATCTCCCTTGTCCATGCACCATTAAATGTATGGAAAGTGAAACTGTCCGGATCAAAATCTATCTGATTTGACAGGAGTCTTTTTACATGTATCTTGGAACCGCTCTCATTTATGAGTACCGCTGCTCTTGTTATGACATCTTCTTTTTCAAAGACGGAGTATAGCAGTTTAAGAGATACATTGCGGTCCTTATCCTTAAGGAGTATCTCCAACGTTTCAACTTCATTCATTTCACCATATGATGAAGGAAGTGTATCGAGCTCTTCTTTTCCGCTTATGATGATACTGCTGTCATAAAGGAAGTCACTGGTCATATTGCCGTCCGAATGAACTATCTCCAGAAACGGTTCTCTATGATCTCCCTTTCCTGCCGATGACATTTCAAGTCTCATGTCATTCAGTGAGAAATTCTTATATTCTTCCGAGTATATGCTCGTATCTCCAGGAGGGAATTCATGTTTTTCAAATATCGCAGTATCACCCTTCGATATATGAATCTTCTTCCCATAATAAAGATGCTCCAGATGTCCCGAAGGCATGATACGCATGACATATGATGTTTTCTCGGTATGAAGAACTATGGTATTACCATTTTTCTTTATCATGTAAAGCCTCCCCTTTCCTTATCCGAAGCCTGAACAAAGCTTCCTGTTTATACACAGAAAGTCAGTCGACACTCCGTGCCGGCTGACATTTCCTGATATTAATCTATATGACAATCTGCTCAGCTCACAGAGAACTCCGCATCGTCCTATGACTTAGCTTCCTTGGATGCTTTCAGTTCCTTCGTGATTTCTGAAAGTTTTTCATCTGTGAGTATGTATCTTGCCTTAAATACAAAGAGTGCTATGAAAAGAACAACTATAGGAGCCAGTGTCATGACCATTCTGAGTCCCATAACAGCACTTGTATCTATCGTTGCCACTACATTTGCCTTAAGATCTGCCATCTTGTTTACAACGATATCATAGGTTGTCTCAACCGAACTGTCTTTCTGAATCTTGAATATCGAGAGACACAGTGCGGCAACGAGTGCTGCCACACCACTTGCAAGCTTAACTACGAAAGTCTGCATTGAGAATATAACCGATTCATCACGTCTCTTATTCTTCAGTTCGCCGTAATCAACGGTATTTGCAAGAAATACTGTAACGATAACATTCAGTACACCGACTGCCGACATAATGAAGAATCCCGGTACGAAGAATGGGAATACACTCTTGGTTCCTGCAAGCGCCATAACCAGAAGTATTGCATATCCGCCTATAGCCGAGAATACACATATATAGAACATCTTGAGAGTGCTGAAGAACTTTCTGAGAAGCGGGAACATCAGCATCATCGCAAGTATCTGCATTCCGCCTGCAAATGTATTGAACAACGTATAATTGCCCTGCCAGTTTGAACCTGCAAGATCATACTTGAAGAAATAGATCAGAAGGTTCGTTGTTATATAAAGTGCTGTATTGATAAGCACTATGGTTATAACTATGGTCATAGCCTGATCATTCTGAATGAGCGCTTTGAACATCTGTCCAACAGACGCAGTCTCCATATCTACAGAAGACTTTTCTTTTATGAATACGCACGTAATGATTGTAAAGAGTATGAAAAGTGCTGCAACGATTATAGTGAAATATTTGAAACCAAGCCTCTCAACTTCAACATTTGAAGTCATCTTGAGTGAGACATCTATAGGATTACTGCTCGCCGCAACCTTATCGTAGGAATCACTGTCCACATAAAGTGCCAGAGCTGCTTTTCCCGCATCCTTTGAATCCATAATGAATTCAACCTTACTGGTTTTAGGAGTATTGCCGGAAATACTGAAATCATAATTCGTATTGCTGTCTGTGAAATAAAGCCTGTTCTCAAATATCTTCGCCTTGCCTGTAACCTCTACCAATGCTTTCTGCATATCACCCGCAAATTCAAATACATTTGATGTAGGATTACCGTCACTGTCAAGTTCAACAACGTAGACAGTCATATCTACCATCTCAGATGTATAGGTGTTCGTTACATTTCCCGCTACTCTTCCTGCGAAGAATGCTCCGAGAGCTGCAACTGCCATAACAGTGAAAACCTGGATTATGGCTGAACCTACGCCTGCACAGGAACGTGCAAGTGCTGAAAGCCCTTCTCTCTCCTTACCGCTTTCGGTAAAAGCAGGGATCATGGACCAGTATGGAATATCCATCATGGTGTAGGTTATTCCCCAGAGTATATATGTTACTGCCGCATAGGCTATCATGCCTTTTCCGTCGAGTGACGGCGGTGCTGCAAACATAAGTATAAGGATAACAGCATTTGTTACTGTTCCTATAAGCAGCCAAGGTCTGAATTTACCCCATCTGGTCTTCGTCTTGGCAACTATAATACCCATGATAGGATCATTAAATGCATCAAATACACGCGCTATGAGAAGAATGATACCCATAGCTATTGCGCTCACTCCCAGAATATCCTGGAAATAGTACAGTACATAGCTTGCAGAAAGCATATATACCATATCCTTGCCTACGGCACCCAGACCGTACGCAGTCTTCTCCTTGAAAGTAAGTTTCATATGCAGCCCTCCATATAGTCGATCGAATAGTCTTTTACTTAAGGCACTCCTTCAGAACTTCCTTCACCTTCTTAACAGGCACGATGTCAAGTGCATCTTTAACTTCTGCCGGAACATCCTCGAGATCCTCTATGTTTTTATACGGAATGAAGACTTTTTTGACTCCTGCCCTCATTGCCGCCATGAGCTTCTCTGTAAGTCCACCTATAGGCATCACGCCACCCCTGAGTGATACCTCACCTGTCATAGCGATATGTGGATCTACCTTGACACCTGTAAAAAGTGAAGCCAAGGCAGTTGTTATAGTTATACCTGCTGAAGGACCATCCTTCGGAACCGCACCTTCCGGAACATGTATATGAAGATCATATTCCTGAAGTTTCTCTGTTTCCTTAGGATAATAGCTTTTGGCAAGACTTATGGCGATTTCAACTGATTCCTTCATGACATCACCGAGCTGTCCGGTTATGATAACTTTGCCCTGTCCTTTGACGATTGCTGCCTCTACGAACAGTATCTCACCACCTGCCATAGTCCACGCAAGTCCGGTAACTATACCTGAAGTAGTACCAGGTTCTATTATATCATGTCGAAGGACTCTACGTCCAAGATATTCGTTAAGATTTTTAGGTATTATACTGATTTTTTCGCCGTCACCTTTGACCAGTTTTACAGCCGCTGCACGGCAGAGATTATCTATCTGTTTCTTCAGCCCTCTGACACCGGCTTCTGCAGTGTACTCTTCTATAATTTTCTTAACAGCCGTATCGCTGATTGAGAGATTCTTCTTCTTGATTCCCATCTGACTGTAAGCCTTAGGAATAAGATGTTTCTTAGCTATAGAATACTTCTCTGATGCGGTATATCCATTGAACTCTATGACTTCCATCCTGTTAAGGAGCGGTTCCGGTATTGTATCTGTTGTATTGGCAGTGCAGACGAACAATACATTTGAAAGATCATAAGGAACATTCATATAATGATCCGTGAATGAGAAATTCTGTTCAGGGTCAAGTACTTCGAGAAGTGCTGATGAAGGATCTCCCTGGAAATCTCTGACCAGCTTGTCAACCTCATCCAGAACCATTACAGGATTTGAGGTTCCGGCACGCTTCATGCCTTCCATGATTCGTCCCGGCATAGCGCCTATATATGTCCTTCTGTGTCCTCTTATCTCAGCTTCATCCCTGACTCCGCCAAGACTTATACGAACGTATTCTCTTCCGAGAGCTTTTGCTATACTCTGTCCTATACTTGTTTTTCCTGTTCCCGGAGGACCCACGAAGAGAAGTATGGAACCGCTCTGCTTCTTGTTCAGAGCCATAACGGCCATCTGCTGTACTATACGTTCCTTTACCTTCTTAAGCCCGAAATGATCCTGGTCGAGTATCTCTTCAACTGTATCAAGATTAATCTCCTCAGGCTCCGTATCATGCCATTCAAGACTCGTCACGAAATCCAGATAATCATACAGCATTCCGTATTCATGTCCGTCCTGACCTTCCTGTTTCATCCTGTTCAGAACCTTGTCAGCTTCTTTCTTAGCCGTCTCATTCATCCCTGATTCATCAATCTTCTTACGGAACATTGAAACATCTGAAATACTCTCCGGATGCATGGAGTCAAGCTCTTGCTGAAGTATGCTTATCTGCTTTTTGAGAGCTGATTCACGGTAGAGCTTCTCATGCTCCTCAAGCTGAGCATCCTCCGCCTCATTATGAACCTTGGCCATCTCAACAAATTCATAAACCGCATCTTCTGCAAGCTTATATCTTTCGCTCATCTTGTCAGCGGCTATAATGGCGTACTTTTCTTCCCATGTCATGTTGAAATAACTGGTCATGGCACTGATCAGTTCATTAAGATTCTTCCATTGGAGAATCAGGCCTCTCGCAAAGAGACCCCACTGATAATCCTGAACGAAATCAAGCATGATATGTTTCATTTTCTCGAATCTTTCCTGTCTTTCAGAAAGAGCTATATCCTCAATCTCAGCTCTGACGGTGAAATCTGCCTGAAGTCCGTCCTCGTCGTCCAGATAAACATCCGTAAGATTGACCCTGTCTATAGTCCTTACCCTGATGTTACCTTCACTGTCTACATTTTCCAGCTTGGCTGTAACGGCTATAGGATAGAGATCATCGGGGCCTATTTCATTTCCAACCTTGTCTTCCTTCAGGAATGCAAAGTATAAATAATCACCTATTGAAAGCTCATCTATATCCCAATTGTCTATTAATTCCTTCTTGAAGTAAAATGTAACGTCAGGAAGAAGTACTGTATCGTAAAGCGGTATAATAATCACTGTTTTCCGGTCTCCTTTCTTGTATTATTAGCAGACTCGCTGTATGAGTGCTAATCACTCAATATCATACTACATTTACCGATTTTGTCAAGTTTTGCGCCCCTTAATAACAGGGTTCTTTTTAGCTTTACACTAAGGATATTTTATATTATATTATTAGCTAGGGAACTATGTTTCCTGACCTGTTTTTTGTGTGTTTTAGTTTTGGGAGAGTTTAATGAAAATCAACCTTAATGATATACTTTACGCAGTATCATTTGCGTTAGACGCTACTGAAATTGAATATTTTAAAAGACGTGCCGAGGCTCTCGGAGAGAATATTGAGAAGGTCAGCTACAAAGATCACAAGACCATGAACGTGACCGTCAACCACAGCAAGAGAATTGCTGCTATTGCAGTCATTACAGGCAAAGCCATGGGGCTCTCTCCTATAGATCTTTATGATCTTGCTGCTTTCTCTATACTTCACGACAACGCTCTGACTGAATTCATCCAGGAAGAGATTGAGTACAAGAAGTATAACAATGGAAAGTCATATAATACAGCAGACTTCAATACAAGGCACTGCAAGATAGGCGAGAAGAATGCAAATCTTCTTCCTTTCAGATCAAACAACAGAGATGTCATCCTCTACCATCATGAAAATGCCGATGGTTCAGGCCCTTTCGGAAGGAAGGCTGACCGTACTCCTATCAAGTCTCAGCTCATCCACCTTGCCGACTGCATAGACTGCTTCTGCGACCTGACGATAGTATCCGAGGAGAATTTCCGTGAAATCTGCTTCTACGTAAGAAGCAATATAGGTACTCTTTTCGGCGAGGATGTTGCGTATGCATTCCTCGGAGCTTTTAAGCGTAAGAATCTCGTAAATCTGATGAACATCAATGTTGACAGATTCCTCAGATCCCTTACAAAGCATTACGAGGACAGCTACACCCGTCAGGAGATAAAGCCGCTCGGTGAACTCTTTGCCAAGATGGTAGATTACAAATCTCACTACACCTGTATTCACTGTGCAGGAGTAGCTGACAGATGTGAGCGAATGGCAGAATTCTATAAATTCCCTGAAGAGAAAGCCGCTAAATTCTATCTGGCCGGCGCTCTTCACGATGTTGGAAAGCTTTCTGTCAGCATGGAGATTCTTCAGAAGCCATCACGTCTTAATGACGATGAGTATGAGCTTATGAAGATGCATGCTCTTTATACTCACGATGTCCTTTCAAATCTTAAAGGAATGAAGGATATATGCGACTGGGCTTCACATCATCACGAGAAGCTCAACGGTACAGGCTATCCTTTCAAGCTGAATGACAAGCAGCTTTCACATGAGGACAGACTTCTGGCCTGCTGCGATATATATCAGGCACTTACTGAAAAACGTCCTTACAAAGACGGCTTCACTCACGAAGAAGCTATCAAAATCATGCGCGATATGGCCGAAAAGGGCGAGATTGATTATGATATAGTAACTGACATGCATACGGTATTCAAAAACGAGACTCCTCAGATTGAGGCCGAACTTAGGAATATATAGAAAACCGATATTTGTTTCAGTTTTCAGTAATACAAAAAGACATTCGAAGCATTTAGTTCGAATGTCTTTTTGATTTACCGCAATATTAATGATTACTGATCAATCTTTACTGATCAATCTAATAAGATATTATCTCATGTCCTGTTTCCGTAACGAGAACCTGTATCTCCCACTGCGCGGACTTCTCTCCGTCTTCAGTATATACAGTCCAGTTATTATCTGCATCTACGAAAACTTCCGGATCTCCCATATTAACCATAGGCTCAATAGTAAATATCATTCCCGGTACCATAAGCATCTCTGTACCGCGCTTTGTCACGTAGCTTACCCACGGATCCTCATGGAATTCAAGTCCTATTCCATGACCGCCTATCTCTCGTACTACAGAATATCCATGTTTCTTAACATGATCATTTACTGCCTGTCCCATATCTCCGAGGAAGCCCCATGGCTTAACCTCTTCGAGGCCGAGCATCATAGCTTCTTTTGTAACCTCAACAAGTTTCCTGTCTTCATCCGATACATTTCCTATACAGAACATACGTGACGAATCTGAGAAATATCCATCGAGTATGGTTGAACAGTCAACATTTACTATATCGCCATCCATGAGTATCTCATCCTTTGAAGGAATACCATGGCATACCGCATCATTTATTGATGTGCAGACACTCTTTGGAAAACCTTCATAGTTGAGAGGGGCCGGTATGGCACCATACTTCTTGCAGACTTCGTTGATAATGCTGTTTATGTCCTCTGTAGACATTCCGGCACATATCCTGTCTGCAACCGTGTCGAGACATTCTATATTAACTTTTGCACTCTCCTTGATCTTAAGTATCTGTTCAGGAGTTTTGATAATGTCACGGGGAGGAACTATGTGTCCCTGATTCCTTATTACTTCTATCTTCCTGTCAAATTCCTCATGACACTGCTTATACTTTCTGCCGCTTCCGCACCAGCACGGATCATTTCTTCCAATTTTACCTGCCATGTCTAAATTTCCTTTTTTGTAATTTAATGTAAATAACTGACGTTAGATGATTCTAACATCATTCATTCTCCACGTCAAATACTATTCTTTTAATTCCCTATAAACGACCATGTGAAAGATAGGCAAGATGCCCCGCTTCCACTGCTTTCTTGAAAGCACTCGCAATGACCGGAATATTCGTAGCCGTCGCAAGAGCTGTATTGATCATAACTGCATCAGCCCCCATCTCCATAGCTTCGCACGCCTGTGATGGTTTACCTATTCCTGCATCAACTATGATAGGAAGGTCTATCTCTTCGATAAGAATCTTTATGAAATCTCTCGTTGCAAGTCCCTTGCTTGAACCACTCGGCGAAGCCAGCGGCATGAGTGCCATGGCGCCCGCGTTATACAGATCTCTTGCTGTTGAAAGCTCAGGATACATATAAGGCATTACCGTGAAGCCTTCCTTTGCAAGTATCTCTGTTGCTTTGATTGTTTCTGTATTATCCGGAAGAAGGTATTTGCTGTCATGCATGATTTCTATCTTGATCATGTCTCCGAAGCCCATCTCTCTCGAGGTATGAGCTATCGCCACAGCATCATCTGCATTCTTTGCTCCGAGTGTATTCGGAAGTATCGTGACCCCATCCGGAATCATTCTGAGTACACTGTCATCCTCTTTCAGAGCCCCTACAACAACGGATATGAGTTCTGCACCTGCATCAGAAACAGCTGCATCTATAAGCTCTTTCGAATATACACTTGATTTGCCGGAGCCAAGTATGAACCTTGAACCAAATTCATAATTCCCCAGTTTAAGTTTATCCATTTGCCACCCTCAAATTAAAAGGGACAGCTGTCATCAGATGCGTATCACGCGACCGGATGAGTACCGTCCCTTCTGTTATTTATTCAGCTTTTGCTGCTTTCTTTGCTGCCTTTGCCTCAAGTGCCTTGTCTGTAGGTCTTACAAGAAGAAGACAGAGTACAAGTGCTACAACGTAAAGTGCAAGTGTAAAGAAAAGAACGTTCTGATATCCAACAGGATTAACCTTGATCACATTGCCTGCTGCATCTGTACCATGCTCGATCCACGTACCTGTATGATTAACTATATAGGTTGCAACCTGGTTACCTGTAAGTCCTGCAAATGCCCATGCTGAAAGTGTGATACCATGTATTGCACTTATACTTCCCATACCATAATGATCTGAAAGAAGTGTAGGTACATTTGAGAATCCACCGCCGTATCCGGCATTTACTATAAATATAAGTGCAAGTACAAGTACTATGAGAAGCACATTGCCTTCACCATTCTTGATACCCTGTGTCACCATTACAAGCACAGTTGATGCTATAGAAAGTATAAATATAAGCTTGTATATAGTATTTCGGTCTTTCATTGTATCAGCCCATGCAGAGAATCCAAGACGACCGCCTGCGTTAAATATAGCTGATATTGTTGATATGATACCTGCTGAAGCTGCAAGACCGATACATTTTACTATCGGCTTCTCCTGTGAGATAAGTGCAAGTCCGCAAGTGATGTTGATATAGAACATAAGCCATATACCTATATAGTTTGTAATAGGCTTAGTCTTAAGAACTTCCATGATGCTTGGCTTGGCATCCTTGCCCTGAGGCTCATGCCATCCTGCCGGCTTAGCAAGAAGAAGATGACCAATGAACATCATTACGAAATATACTCCGGCGAGAATCATGAACATCTTATAGATACCACCCTCACCGAGGCCTGAAAGCATTGACTGCATTATAGGAGATGCTATAGCCTTTGCTGCACCGAAACCGGCAACTGCAAGACCTGTTGCAAGGCCTTTACGATCCTGGAACCACAGCATAAGTGTCTTAACAGGTGAAAGATAACCTGTACCAAGACCTACACCCATGATGAAACCGTAGCTGAGATATATACCTACAAGAGCTACAGGACTGTGCTGATGATTTCCACCGTACCAGATGAATACACCTGTAAGCGCCATACCTGCCGCAAAACAGATAGTTGCAATAAGTGAAGACTTGTGAATATCCTTCTCTACTATATTTCCGAGGAATGCTGCTGACATACCAAGGAAGAATATAGCGAAGCTGAATGCCCACTCAGTTGCTGCCTTTGAATAACCGATGTGTTCAGCTATCTCCTGACTGAATATAGACCAGCAATAAACTGTACCGATACTGCAGTGAAGCAGTAACGCAGGAATAGCTGCGCGAATCCACTTATTGGATCTCCAGCCGCCCTCTTTTGTTTCCTGTGCTCCCATGAGACACCTCCGTAATATTATTAAAATTAAAAACAAAAATCATGACAAATGGAGCGATAACGCTCCATTTATGCCATATTCTGCAATATTATATATTAATAGAATTCCATTTTCAACTGTTTTATTATCATGAAACACAAAGGTTTATAAGAAAAGCATCACTTATTCTTCTTGTCTTTATTCTTATTCTTTTCCTTCTTTTCCTTAAGCTTTTCTTTGGCCTTTACTTTAGCTTTTTCTTTATCCTTATCGCTTTCCTTCTTTGCCTTCCTGTCAGATCTCTTCAGTATAGCCGTCTCAACCTTGCTTACCATTGATGTGCCGTCATCTTCTGCCACATCAGTCACTACGTCTTCAACTGTAGGAAGTACAGCCGGCGGATTGGTAACAGGAATAATAAACTGATTCTCATAGTAATTAATAAGTGACTGATACTCAACACCTGACCTGTCGTCTGAATGGCCGTGCATTTCATCGAAGTCACTTGCGCCCCTGATCCTCTTAAGGACATGGAGCGATACATTTGTTGCATGAGCAGAGATTCTTTCGAAGCAGGTTATAAGATCGAAAAGTGCCACACCCTTCTCAACGCTGCATCGTCCATCCTGGAGACGGTCAACATGATGAGCCTTGATAATAGCAGTCAGACGTTCGATGGTATCTGACAGAGGTTCAACCCTCATCGCCATCTTTTCGTCTACTTCAAGGAATGCCTTTTCAAGTGTAGTAACTGCATACTTGGTTGCATCGATCATGGTGTTCACTTCATATTTCCCTACATCCGAGAAGCTTACGCCCTGTTCATGCATTTCCTTTGCAACGTATGCAATGTTGATGGAATAATCACCCATACGTTCAAAGTCACTTATGGAATTCAGTATCTCTGAAACCACCAGTCTCTGATCCCGCGAAAGTCTCTTTCTATCAATCCTTACTATGTAAGCTGAGAGAACAGTCTCGCATCTATCTATGAACGATTCATTCTGCAATAGCTGTTCAAACTTGTTTTCATCGTATTTATCTATAAGTCCTGTACTTATCTCGAAGTTTTCATTTATACGCCCTATCATGCTGTGAATGAGATTGCTTGACTCACGAAGGGCTATAGTAGGAGTCTGAAGAATCATATCATCAAGCTTCTTGAATTCCTTATCGTCTTCTGATTCTTCATCTTCACCTATGATCTTTCCGGTAAGCTTTTCCATTGCATTTGTAAATGGAAGGAGCACAAGACTTGTTATAAGGTTGAAGCCGAGATGAATATTGGCAATATTTCCTCTGTTGACTACATTTTCAAAGAAAGGAAGTCCGACAGTGTACTGGATACCATAGATTACCAGCACAAACATAAGCGCACCGAATATATTGAAAAGAAGATATGAAAGAGCAACTCTCTTTGCCTTCTTTCCCGCACCGATGGAACCCAGAATTATGGTCATGCACTTACCTAAGTTCTGACCTATGATGATAGGAAATGCCGTTGAGAATTTTATAGTTCCCGTAGCTGATAAAGCCTGAAGGATACCGACAGACGCACTTGAACTCTGGATGAGCGCAGTTATCAAAAGACCGGTCAGAATTCCGATCAATGGGTTTTCAAATGAAGTGAAAAAGCTCTGGAATTTTGCAGACTCACGAAGTGGAAGGAAAACTTCTTCCATGGCTGTCATTCCATAGAAAAGTATTCCCAAACCTATGAAGATACCTGAGATATTTTTAACCTTGCTCTTCTTCGTGAAAAGATATATGAATGCACCCACGCATGCAAGCATCGGTGCAAAACTTGACGGCTTAAGTAACTGAAGCACAAGACTGCCTGAGGCAAGATCACCAAGACGAAGTATCTGGGCCGTTACCGTGCTACCTACATTTGCACCATAAACAACCGGCAGTGACTGCCCGAGCCCCATGATTCCGGCATTTACAAAACCGATAAGCATGATAGTGGTAGCTGCTGAGCTCTGTATGATACCTGTTACAAGAGTACCGAGCCCCCATCCTTTTACATTTCCAACAGCCTTGTTTTTGCTGGTTGTAAGCTTTTCAAGAGTCTTTGCCAGACTGCCTCCGGCAAGCTTTTCAAGTGATGATCCCATGAAACTCATTCCGAACAGGAACAGTCCCACCCCACCAAGTAAGTATAGTATCGAAAGTATGTCCATATTCACCTCAAGAAAAATAATTCAATACAAATCTTCATACATCGCTATTATACTTTATATATAGTAAAATGCAAATAAAAAGAAAGCGGGACGATTACAAATGGTCATTCAGCCATTCAGAACCGTCCCTGCTTTCTTATTTCTATTAATTACACTTTTTATTCAGCGTCTGTGTCAACGTCAAGATACTTAGCTGAAAGATCTGAGATTGTACCATCATCAAGCATCTTCTGGATTGAATCATTGATCTGGTTAAGAAGCTCTGTATTACCCTTCTTAACTGCGATAGCATACTGTTCTTCTTCAAATGCGTTTGAATCCTCAACTATCTTAAGGCCAGGATTATCACTGACATACTTTGAAGCAGTTGCTGAATCGATGACAACAACATCACACTTTCCATTTACAAGCTCAAGAACAGCTTCTGTACCCTTCTTAAAAGACTCATACTTGTATCCCATTTCATTTACAACAGTCTCACCTGTGTAACCCTGGATAACAACGATCTTCTTGTCTGCCATATCAGCTGCTGTCTTGATCTCGGAATCTTCCTTAACGATCATAACCTGTGTAGCTGTGTAGTAAGGTGTTGAGAAATCAACTGATTCCTTTCTCTCATCTGTAACTGTCATGCCGGCGATAACAGCATCAACCTGACCGTTCTGAAGTGCGATAAGAAGTGAATCAAACTCCATGTTATTGATCTTAGCTTCCTTGCCGATATCCTGACCGATCTTCTGAGCGATAGCAATATCGATACCGTCAAAGTCACCTATAGTACCTTTGCTTGCTACGTACTCAAATGGAGGGAACTCAGCATTTGTACCAAAAGTGATAGTCTTGCTGCTTGCTGCGCTGCCACATCCTGCAAGAGTTGTGAGCATCATTGCTGCTGCAATACCTGCAACCAGTATTTTCTTAAGTGTTTTCATAGTGCATTTCTCCTTTATATTATATGAAATATTATGATTATCTATTTATTGCTAGAGCACCTTACTGAGGAAACTCTTAGTTCTCTCATTCTTCGGGTTATCGAATATCTCAGATGGTGTACCCTGTTCTATGATAACTCCCTCATCCATGAAGAGTATCCTGCTTCCAACCTCACGCGCAAATCCCATCTCATGCGTAACTACCATCATGGTCATCCCGCTCTTGGCCAGATTCTTCATAACCTCAAGAACCTCACCTACCATCTCAGGATCGAGAGCCGATGTAGGTTCATCAAAAAGCATGATTTCAGGTTCCATTGCAAGACTTCTGGCGATAGCTATACGCTGCTGCTGTCCACCGGAAAGCTGTTTCGGATATACATCTGCTTTTTCTTCAAGACCGACAATTCCGAGAAGCTCCATAGCTTTCTTGTCTGCCTGCTCCGGTGTCATCTTCTTAAGCTTAACCGGTGCGAGTGTAATATTCTTCTTAACTGTAAGATGCGGAAATAGATTAAAGTGCTGGAACACCATACCCATCCTCTGTCTTACATGATTAGTGTCGACTCCATGTCCATTTACCTGAATATCATCCAGCCAAACCTCGCCGCTGTCAGGCTTTTCCAGAAGGTTGAGACATCTGAGAAATGTACTCTTTCCTGAACCGGATGGTCCGATAACAACTACAACTTCGCCTTCATTTACTTCTTCATTTATTCCTTTAAGAACTTCCTTGCCATTGAAGCTCTTATGAAGATCATTTACCTTTATCATATCAGTACCCCCTATCTCTTATCCGACTTTCTGAGTCTCTGTTCAACCCTGCCGAGCAGTAGGGTAAGTACCTTTATTATTACGAAGTATATGATAGCCGTTGCAATAAGCGGCATAAAAGGTCTGTATGTTGCGCTCTTGATGAAGTCACCAGCCTTCTGAATATCAACGAGTCCAACGTAACCAACTATAGCTGTTTCCTTGATAAGTGTAATAAACTCATTACACATGGCCGGGAATATATTCTTTGCCGCCTGAGGAACAATAATACTCATCATGGTCTGGCTGCGGCTAAGTCCGAGAGACCTTCCCGCCTCGGTCTGGCCCTTATCTATCGAAAGGATTCCTGCACGAATGATTTCAGAAACATATGCACCGGAATTGATAGAAAAAGCGATGGCTGCGATAAGCCATTTAGGCCACATGATATAAGCGAAAACAACGAAATATATGATCATAAGCTGTGTAACAGACGGAGTACCACGAATGACATCCGTATACACCTTGCCTATAATTCTGAGCGGCTTCTTCTTTGAAAGATTACAGAGTGCGATAATGAAACCGATGATAAGTCCAAGCAGAGCTGCTACCAATGAGATTTTAATTGTAACACCTATACCGTTAAGGAAGAGTCTCCACCTGTCTTCTCTTATAAAGCATTTATAAAAATCTTCTACTACTGTATTCCACCAAGCCGACATTGTATCTATCCAATCTGTTCTATCTTGTAATATTGCTTAAAATAAAGCATGTTGCTCTCAACGTACGGAAAAAGCAACCCTTATTTTCACATAAAGGTTGCTTAAAGTCAAGAATTTTGAGTTTTTCCTAGGCTTCCGGAACAGGCGGAAATGCAATGCTGGCCTTGAACAGATCTCCGTCAATATGAATGTTCATACTTCCGTTCATAAGTTCAGTAAGACTTCTTGCTATGGAGAGTCCGAGACCGCTTCCTTCTGTATTACGGGAACTGTCGCCCCGGACAAACCTCTCCATAAGTTCTTCTTCGGTTATATTCAGTGCCTCCCGGGAGGTGTTTTTGAAGGCTATTATAACCGCACCGTCTTCCGCGCACTTCGTTATATCTATATATGCTCTTGTGCCCGGCATGGCGTATTTGTATATATTATTCAGCAGATTATCGAATACTCTCCACAGATGCCGTGGATCAGCGTACACAAAGCATCCGCCTTCATCTGATTTGGTCAGGATAGTGATTTCCTTTTCACCGAGTTTACGCTCGTACTCTGCTACTGCCTGTCCGACAAGTGTTCCGACATTCAGCTTCTCCATGTCCATCTTAAGATTACCGGTAGATGCCTTGGAAGCTTCTATAAGGTCCTCTATCAGTTTCTTCAGTCTTGCTGACTGACGGGACAGAACCTCAAGATATTCCTCTGCATTTTCATTTTCGATTTTCTCCCTGCTGAGAAGATCTGTATAGTTGATTATCGATGTAAGCGGAGTTTTTATATCATGCGATACATTTGTTATAAGTTCAGTCCTGAAGCGTTCACTCTTTATTTTCTCTTCAACAGCTTCATTCAGACCGTCTCCTATAGAATTAACATCTTCTGCTATATCCTTAAAATCAGGGATGAGTCCCTTTGTATCAATCTTAGACTCAACATCTCCTTCACGAATAGTCCTGCAGCCTGACTTAAGCTTCGAAAGTTGATAAAGCCAAGTCACTATGAGTGCTGCTACACATATCCTTCCAAGAGTCCAGATAATGAGCACCATTTTATCACCGTACCATCTGACAAGAATAAACTCGATGATGGTTACTGCTAAGAACGCTACCCATATAAGCAGAGCATTTACAGTTCCTCTTGCGCCCTTATCTATGCTGTTATAAACCTTCTTGATTCCTCGTCCTAACAGAGCAAAGAATCTGTAAATAAAAAGATGTTTCCACCACTTGCCCAGCTTTACATTTGTAGAGAAATTCATCATGAAAAGCATGAGAAGTATAGCTCCGACAACTGCGGCAAGTGTAATCATATATGCTACAATCTGGAAATTGGAAAGATCCAGTTTTGCAAGAAGTCTGTCCGTAAAGAATATAAAGCCTGAAATATAAACTATAAGTCCGGCTGCAAAGAGGTCCTGCGGAATGCTGTCAACGACTGACCTGGTTATCTCATCGGTTCCTCTTCTGTGTCCTGCTGCTGTAACAAGAAAATATACAAGATAAGCGGCTATAGCAAACGAAAGCGGAAGTGTTACGAAAAGCCAGAACCTTATTCCGTAAAGGAACCCTACAGAATCTGCTGCCCAAACAAACATATCATTTTCAACGAAGCTGTTCTGTCTCTTCAGAGGCTCATTCATAAATGAAACGATAGTAAAGGTTCTTTCTACCTTTTCGGTCGACTGCTGTTCATCAGCCGGAACTATCATCCCCATCTGATATACGGTCTCAGTTTCATCGAAATCAAAGGTGTCAATATTCGGGATTATGGCTTCAGCGTCATCTAAACTGTGATCTGTTTCTTTCTTAAATGCAGCAGCATCATCCATGAATACTGCGTATCTGTCCGGAATCTCAACCTCTCCGTTTACAGATGTGAAGCATAGCCTTCCATTACTTCCGTTAGCTCTGTATGCTTTTGTTTTATACATTTTATTATCACAGCGGAACACAATATCCTTGGTATCCTGTATAAAGTATATTTCATATACCCATACATAATCGTCGCCCTGGTCAACACTGAAATCATTCGTATAAATGTAATTCTCACGGTTAAAGTAATTATCCGATACTCTGAACCAGGTTCCTTCGCCAATGGTATAAGAAAAGAAGTGAAGATCCTTTTCGGATACTTTCTTATCAAAATTCCTCGTAATGTAAATGGATGGATCATTCAGATCCATTTTCTTTACGCTGTCATAATCACTTTCTATAACACCGTATCTGAAATTAGTCTTATCAAGCTTATCCCTGTTAAAATCACCGCCGTAATTTGACAATGCCTGTATGGAATATCTGTCCAGGACAAGACTGTATTCATCCCTCAGAATATCTTCCTTGGGCTTTCCTGTATAACATCCATACTGAGCACACATGTATATACCTATGATACTCAGTACTCCGGCAGCTATAAACAGTATAGCGAGTATTACTGCCGTTATCTTGGCAGCAGGGTGTTTCCGTAATTCTTTCATTATGCGACCTCTAGTTAAACTTGTATCCCCTGCCCCATACTACTGTGATATACCTTGGGTTTGCAGGATCGATCTCTATCTTTTCTCTGAGATGTCTGATATGTACGGCAACTGTATTCTCGCTTCCGTAAGGAGAATCCTTCCATACATTTATGTAGATATCCTCCGGCGAGTAAACAACGCCTTTGTTCTGCATAAGAAACTTAAGAATGTCATATTCAGTACGGGTAAGTGCAACTACTTCTCCGTCAATCTTAACTTCCTTCCTCTTGTCGTCTATCTCAATGCCACCTTCAGAGATTATATCGCTGTCCTCCTCCTGGCTCGAAACATTACTTCCAAGAGTCATGTAACGTCTCAGCTGAGACTTCACTCTTGCCGCAAGTTCAAGTGGATTAAACGGCTTGGTTATATAGTCGTCCGCACCGACATTAAGTCCGAGTACCTTATCTGAGTCCTCTGACTTTGCAGTAAGAAGGATAACAGGTACATTGCTCCTTTCTCTTATCTTAACCATGGCCTCGATACCATCCATTTCCGGCATCATTATATCCATAAGAACAAGATTGATATCATCAGAAAGTTTTTCAAGAGCTTCTTTTCCGCTGTAAGCCTCTACAACTTCGTAACCGTCTCCGTTCAGATATATACGAAGCGCAGAAACTATATCCTTCTCATCGTCACAAACAAGTATCTTATACATTTTTCATTCTCCTATTGTACGTACATAGAATTATCGGGAAACATTGTTTCCCAACACATAAGGGTCGTAAACCACTTTACGACCCCTAGTATATAATAAACATTATTAAGTTCCAAGAAGCAAAACAATTAAGACTTATTAAAGTTCTTCTTTTTCTTCCATAACACTGAGATATGCAGGACGGATTATCTTGCCCTGGCCTACCATCTCTTCAAGTCTGTGAGCGCTCCAACCTGCAATACGAGCTATGGCGAACAGAGGTGTATAGAGCTCCTCAGGAATACCAAGCATCTCATAAACAAATCCGCTGTAGAAATCGACATTCGGACTTACGCCCTTATATATATGTCTCTTCGCTGCTATTACTTCAGGAGCAATCCTCTCTATCCTTTCATAGAGATCAAGATCATCATATCTCTTCTTCTCCTCAGCAAGCTTAAGCACAAACTGCTTGAAGACTCTTTCTCTCGGATCGGATACTGAGTATATGGCATGACCCATTCCGTATATAAGGCCTCTTCCGTCAAAGGCTCTGCCTTCAAGTATATCGGTAAGATAAGCCCTTATCTCATCATCATCCTTCCAGTCCTTAATGTTATCACGAATGTCCTCCATCATCTCCATAACCTTAATGTTGGCACCACCATGACGCGGACCTTTAAGTGAACACATACCGGCCGCCATGGTCGAATAAGTGTCAGAACCGGTTGATGTAACAACTCTTGTTGTAAATGTAGAGTTATTACCACCACCATGCTCCATATGAAGCATGAGTGCAACATCGAGAACCCTTGCTTCGATATCGGTACATTTCTTATCAGGACGAAGCATCATTAGAATGTTTTCTGCCGTTGACTTCTTAGGATTCGGACGATGTATATACATACTTCCGAGATTATCATAATGATTGTATGCATGGTAACCATATACGGCAAGCATAGGAAATGTAGCGATGAGCATAAGACACTGCCTGATATTATTGGCCAGGTCGCTGTCCCGAGCAAACTGATCATATGAAGCAAGCGTCAGTATACTTCTCGTCATGCTGTTCATGACATCCCTACCCGGAGCCTTCATGATAACATCACGTACGAAGTTTCTCGGAAGGTTACGATTCCTTGCAAGAGTACTCACGAACTCTATCGTTTCTTCATCAGTCGGTTTCTCACCGAACATGAGCAGGAATGCTGTCCTCTCAAATCCAAAGCCGAGCTCAGCATATTCCTTTACAAGCTTCTGGGCATTGTATCCTCTGTACCAGAGCTGACCGTCACAAGGTTCATGCTTGCCCTGTGAATCATCAAACGAAACAATTTTAGAAATATTGGTAAGGCCTGTAAGGACACCCTTTCCGTTCAGGTCTCTGAGTCCACGATTAACCCCGTATTTTGAATAAAGCTCATCGGATATTGTGTCATTATCAATAAGTCGGCTCTTCATGAGCTCTGCATATTCTGCAGTTTTCTTCTGAAAAGTCATTTACTATACCTCCTTCTACATCCCCCGGAAAGATTAATCCCTCTTGGTAACTATAACATTCCCCGTTTTTACAATGCTGTTCTCCGGTACATATCCCCTGACCGGTGAAAGCGGATAAATATTAGTATGTCTTCCTATAACTGTTCCCGGATTAAGAACGCTATTGCATCCAACCTCTACGAAGTCGCCAAGCATGGCGCCAAACTTCTTAAGTCCTGTCTCGAAATGAATATCACTGAATTCATCATAACCCTTTACAACAACCAGAGTCTTATCCGACTTTACATTTGATGTAATGGAACCCGCTCCCATATGAGACTTGTATCCCAATATGGAATCGCCAACATAATTATAATGCGGAACCTGCACATTGTCGAATATTATGACATTCTTGAGTTCGGTTGAATTACCTACAACTGCATTCTCACCAACGAGTGCATTTCCCCTGACGAAAGCACACTGTCTTACTTCAGTATTTGCTCCGATTATCGCAGGTCCGTTAATATATGCTGATTCAAAAACTGTCGCGGTCTTATGAATCCAGACATTGTCTCCACGCTTTTCGTAATCCTCCGGACACTCTCTGTCAATCTTTTCACCAAGTGCCAGGATGATATCCTTAATATGCGGAAGAACCTCCCACGGATAATCATACTCCTTCATAAAAACCGCTGCCGCTGTATGCGACAGATCGTACATATTACTAATTAATAATTTGTCTTTATTCTCCATATATTCCTCTCATAAGTTAATAGTATTTCAAAAACTTGATACAGATTTGTATGTAATCATATGCATGAGAAACCCTTGGAACACGTCGGCACTTAACGAACAGGCAACTCGTTGGCTGTGAGTTTAGTGTCCGTTACGTGTGGAACGGAGCGAAAGCGCGTTTCGAATGCATTTGAATCACATACAAATCGTTACTTTCTAGTTTTTCTGTAATACGGCGCCGTTTTATCATAAATGCCCCGCATTCCATTTTGATTATTCAGCCCCTTAACGAAGTTAGTATACTTCACAACAAAATCATTCATCTTGGTACTGTATTCTTCCTCAGATATGCTGCCATCCGCAACTCCGGCAAGTCCTTTCTCCCAGCTGGCGGTAAGATCCGCACGGAGCAGTCCATTTATGGAATAAAGAACCGTATCATATATTATCTCACCGAGGAATGTTGGCGTCACAATCTGAGTTTTCTTATTGAGAGCTATATACTTGTTCGTCACAAGCTTTGTAATTATCGAGTCTCTGGTAGCAGAGGTTCCTATACCGCTGCCCTTTATAGTCTCTCTGAGCTCCTCATCTTCTATCAGCTGACCTGCATTCTCCATGGCAAGGATCAGCGTACCTGACGAGTATCTCTTAGGTGCACTGGTCTCACCCTCTCTTATGATGAAATCAGCAACCGGAACCATATCTCCTTTTTTAAGTCCTGCAACGTATGCCGCAAGTTCTTCGGAGATTCCTGAATCCTCTTTCTTCTTACTGAAGGAATTCTCCATAACCTTCAGATATCCGGGCTTTACAAGTCTTTTTACATTTGCAAAAAGCTTCTCACCATTTCTTTCAAAGGTCATGGCTACCTTTTCATATTCAGCCGGTGCATAGAATATAGCTATAAATCTTCTGGCTATAATCTCATACACATTCTGTTTAAGCGGAGTAAGACCTGCCAAAGCCGACAGTCCCTGACCTGTTGGAATTATTGCATAGTGGTCAGTGATCTGTTTATCATTTACATACTTCGATTTGGCTATATTCTTATAACCCTCGAGCCGGACTATAGGCTCTGCAAATGAGCCTGCCCTGTCATATCCGGAGAGTCCTCGGAGATTCTTGTCTATCTCCTTTGCAACTGCGGTCGAAAGAACTCTCGCATCAGTTCTTGGATATGTAACAAGCTTCTTCTCATACAGTTCCTGAACCACGTCCAGAGTCTCTGATGGACTTATCTTAAATATCCTCGAACAGTCATTCTGAAGTTCAGCAAGGTTATACAGAAGCGGCGGATTCTTCTTCTCCGTCTTCTTTTCAAGCTTCGAAAGCTTCATCTCCTTAGGAGCAGGATTTCCAAGAAACTGTACAAGTTCCTCTGCATCCTTCCTCTCCTTGAAGCCATTCTCTTTATACAGCTTAGGGCTCTCGAAATACTTGCTTCCTTCTACAGCCCTCCATTCTGCTTCTAACCAGTCTTTTGCACCGCTCGCTGAAGCTGCAGTCTGGTCATCCTCACCTTCATCTTCGCTCTTTCCATCTGAATTCGTGGTCAGATTCTTCACTGCACTTTCAGCACCAGGTCCAAACACTCCGGCGATTCTGTAAAATGGAGTCGGAGTGAAATCCCTGATCTCCCTTTCTCTTTTGACTATCATACCAAGTACGCAGGTCATAACCCTGCCTACTGCTATAACGCATTTATCAAGTCCGAGATAATCTTTAACCGTATATGAATACTTCAGTGTCAAAGCTCTGGAGAAGTTGATACCCATAAGGTAATCTTCTTTCGCACGCAGATATGCGGCATCTGAAAGATTATCATAGTCCGACAGAGGCTTGGCCTCCTTGATACCACGAAGTATCTCTTCATCCGTCTGAGAATCTATCCAGACCCTTTTCTTCTCCTTACCGTTTCCGACATTCGCCATGCGGTCTACAAGTCTGTATATATACTCTCCCTCACGTCCTGAGTCGGTACAAACATAGATAGTTCCGACGTCATCTCTGTTAAGTAGTTTTTTTACAATACTAAACTGCTTCGAAGCAGCCGGTATGATCTCATACTTATATTGATCCGGTACAAATGGAATGGTATCCATCGACCATCTTTTCAGTTTTTCATCATAAGCGTCAGGATAACTCATTGTAACAAGATGTCCTACGCACCAGGTTATTATGTAGTCACCCTGCTCTATATATCCATTCTGCTTGGACGCCGTAACTGACAGTGCCTTCGCGAACTGCTGGGCAACTGACGGTTTCTCGGCTATAAATAGTTTCTTCAAGAAAACTGATTCCTCCGGTTTTATTTATATGTCACATACTCCGAGAGGTCTTTTCTCGGAACAGGATTCGGTGCCTCATCCGGATATCCGACAGGTATAAGGCAGGAAACTGTTCTGTCTTCACCGAGCCCTATGATTTCTGCAACCTTGGCATCATCGAAAATTCCAAGTATAACGCTTCCTACACCTTCGTTATATGCTGAAAGACAGAAAGCTTCTGCTGCGACGCCTGCATCGAACATCTGCCATTCATTTCCCTTACTTGTTGAAAATGAGCCGTCCCTCTCATAGCCGCTTCTCTTGTTGATGCTTGTTATAATAACAAGAGCAGGTGCTCCTTCGATGATATCTTTATTATGTTCAAATCCGAGTGTAGCTTCACCTGCGATCTTGGAAAGAATCTCTCTGTCCTCAACAACCACATACCTTGGAGTCTGGGTGTTCTTCCATGTAGGTGCAAATCTTGCAGCCTCAATGATCTTATCCATAACCTCATGGCTTACGGCATCACTCTTAAACTTTCTTATACTTCTTCTACCCTTAATACCCTCTATAAGTTCCATGCTAAAACCTCCTTATCAAAATACTTAATATAACCCATAATCTACAATTAAGTCCATGCAAAACAGAAAGCACGGACTCAATAAAAAGTCCGTGCCTATCATACCATAAAAATGCCCTTTTTACTAGAGGTTTCTGTCCCTCTTCTTCTGCAGAAGTGCTGATGTATCAAGCTGTTCAGGGACATTATTCGGCTTACTCTTCTTGCTCTTCTTTGAAGCCTTCACTGATGCCTTCGTTGCAGTGTTATTCATTCCCGCATCACCCTGTCCGGCGGCATAATTAGTGCCTGCAGTTTCCTTCTTCTTAAACTTCGGAAGCACCGGTTCAAATCCGAACCTTCGTCCTGCCACATCCAGTATAAACAGTATCAGTCCTAAAATAAGCAGAATATCCGTCAGATTATAGAATCTTTTGACATCTACCGTCAGTTTCTTCCAGACTGTATCTTCCGGCTTAAGCCAGTTTCCATATGAATCTATGAATTTACTGAAGTTCTCATCCGTGATATCAAAACGATATTCATCCGAATACTGCATTGCCGATGCCGTCGTAAATGTTCCGGTAACTTCACCTCCGTCAGTACGCCTTACATTTATATGATATATACCGGAAATATCCGAAGTCATGGAAGCCGTATAAACTCCCGGTTTCTTAGCTGTAAGCGTCACCTCTCCGGTACTTCCGTCAGGTGATGTATATATGGCTGAAATCTCGGTATCATCACCATAATCACCTGTGGTATAGGTTATGTCTGTCTTTCCGTTCTTGGTAGTGACATCCACCTTATCCTCGCCAATGCTCGGGCTTCCCGTCAGATAATCAATGACTCTTCTGTGGAATTCAGCATAATCGGACTCACCCGCATAATTACCGGTCCAGCCGTTATCAACGTCTGTATTCCATGCCAGCGTCCTTCCGAGACCATACTGCCAAACAGTAAGTATAGGATCTCCGTCCTCTGTTGCTATGACCTGTGTAGCACCTGTCTTCTGAGATGAAGCAACATAACCCGCAAGGTTATACCAGCCGTCATTGAAAAGTCCCTTCGTCAGTTCGTGTGAAGTAGCAACTGACACAGGATAATCACCATTCTTTATATAAGTATCGCCACCGAGGAACACTTCCTCCGCAAAAATCCTAGGCAGGTCTGTGTCTGCATCAGCATAATAATATCTGCCGTTACACTGTGTAGCCAGCCTCTTCATAAGATTCTGATCTGACCCTTCACCGACTGCAACAGTTGAAAGAGTTATACCGGCACTCTTGATATTCTTAACAACCTGCTTATAGTCATCCGACTCACCGTAACCATCAGTCAGAAGAATAATATGTTTTATCTCTGAATTGTAACCTGCCAATGTACGGCACGCTTCATTTACCGCCGGCTGAATAGTCGTTCCGCCACCGCTCGGTATACGGTCTATGGAATCCTTTATAGCCGCCTTATCCTCAACATTCTGAAGCTTTACAAACCATTTATACTCAGTATCAAAAGCAAGTACTCCGACACTGTCAGTAGATCTTAAGTTGTCCACGCCTCGTTTTGCAGATTCTATCGCAACATCCAGATATGTTGTATTTCCTTTCCCGGTCCTTTCATCCATGGAACCCGAATGGTCTATGACCATGACTATGGCCGTGTTCGGCAGCTCTGCTGTACCTCGAAGATCCATATCAACCGGAAGCACGCTTTCAACAACAGTATCGTTGTAACCACCAAGCATGAAGCTGTCCTCGCCGCCGAGTGCAGCAAAGCCTCCGCCGTAATCCTTGACATAGGTCTCAAGATTCTCCAGGAATCCGTTAGGAATATCCGAGAGATATACATTTTCAAATATTATTGCTTTATACTCCAGAAGTCCCATAAGATCTGTCGGAGCATTCTTTGCATTTTCAAATGTAGCGTTCGCGTTTATGTTTTCCAGAAGCTGCTTATACGGTGAATAATTTTCCCTGTTTCCATAGAGAACAAGCACCTTAGGTGAAGATTCAACCTCGGCATATACGCTGTAATCATTATTCTCTTCAACAGTATCTCCGGTTGCCTCGACCCTGACCTTGAAGCTTTCTATATCCTCTGATGTAACCTTCTCTTCAAAGACGAAGCTGTTTCCGCCCTTTTTGAGTTGAACCTTTTCACGGCTCACAAGTGTATTTCCGGAATATATAGCTATAGTCGCATCAGTATCGTAATTGCTCTCAACCTCAACATTCATATAGTATTTGTCATCCGGGTGGAGTACGCTCGGCATCTCAACATTTCGGACAAATGCATCGTTCCCGACAAGAACATCATATTTAATGGCATCCAGTTCAACATTCGAAGAAGCAATCATAGCAGCCACATTTTCTATATCACCGCCCGTCTCTCTTCCGTCTGAAAGAATCACTATCCTTCCGCCGGAGTCACTTGGTATCAGTGATACAGCACGTCCCATGGCATCTTCGAAATTTGTCGCAGATATATCCGGAACGCCTTCAAGTCCCATGAACATGTTTTCATCAGTAACAAACTGATCTATAACAGAATTTCTTCCAAATGTAACGATAGCGTAACTGTTATGCTTCGGAAGAGAAGCCAGATTGGTCTTAAGAACCTTCTCCATCTCTTCTCTGTTAGCCTCATTACTCTTACTGAGATCCACAAGAAATACAGTGGTTATGTTCTTTGAACGTTTAGGTATCTTGAGTTCTATGAGCGAAAGAATCACGAGCAGAACTATAACCACTCGAAGTACAGTATAGAAAACTCCCCTGTACTGCATCTTCTTGGCAAATATAAGGAACTCAGCTATAAGAAGCAGGATAGCCACTGCAAGAAGTATCTTCCTGAGATTTCTTCTTGAAACCTCGGACTTACCTTTGAAAGTTCCCTCTACATCATCCGCTGACACTCTTCCGTCAGTTCCGTCAGGATTTGGTTTTACTACGTAATATTCAGTAACCTCATCGGTTTCAACAGCATAGATTCCTGCCTTGTCGGTAGAAAGTTTAAGTCCGCTTATGTCCATATCTGCAGATGGCGAAAGCCTTACGGGTTCACCTGCAGTATATTCGTTCTGAGCCAGGAGCCCCTGTTCAGAGAGGAATTTCATCGAATGTGCCATAAATACAGGGAATTCTGCCTGTACCGGGAAGTCAGTCTCTCTGATATCAAATCCAACTCTGACAACCCTTACTCCATTCACAGACCCAAAGTAGCCGACGCACTTTCCGCCTGCCTCCATGAAGCTCTCTGCGCCATCCGGAACGGTGAATGAACTTACTTTATTCGCGCCGATCTTAAAGTTGCCGATACCTTCCGTCAGCTCACAATCCTTAACATTAACAACTACATTTGATATCTCTTCTTCACCATCTGCGCCGAATGCAAGATAGTTGATTGTTGAATCTGAAGAATCAAAGCCGGCGTCAAATATTACATAGTCATAATTACCCGAGCTGACTCCGCCCTGGTTGGCCGCACGGGTCAGGTCCTTGCCTGCAACTGCCTTGTAGGCTCTTTCTATAAATGTATTGCCCTCGCCGATAAGAATTCCCGTCATATCACCCGAGGTTTTCACCATTGCATAGCCTTCGTTATCAACTTCGAGACTGTCCTTAAGACCGCCATCAAAGACCATATTGCTTATTTCAGCTTTTACAAACTTGGTTTCTGTTTCAACGCCCTCAAAAATGACCGAACCGGACTTTCCCGCTTCAGCATTCTTCGAGATAATCCCGAGAACTTTATCCTTATCATCGTAAAGAGTAACATCCAGGGTTACAGGTGATTCACTGAAGTCAGTAAATCTTACAGACACATCATATAACCCTTCTTCAGTTTCCTTCACAGCTACAAAGTCCAGAGAGACATTTGATGCTGAGCCACCGAAGAATCTTTCCTCTACTCCGTAAATATCATGCAGTTCATCCGCACCCGGCCTGCCCTGACCATCTGAGAAAACAACAATACTGTCGATATCAAATGTACCGATAACGCCTTCTGCTTCAGAAAGCGAACCTTCTCTGTCAGAAGCCTCAATACCGGCTATGGCACTCTTTACTCTGCCTTTGTCAGTTCCTTTTGCAACAAGTATCTCCGGGCTGTCACTGCAGCTTATGACAGTCACTGTTCCCGAAACTGAGTCTGCATATTCCATGGCAGCGTCCTGAGCCAGGGAAAGCCTCGTCCTTCCCTTTCCATCCTTATGCTGCATACTGAGTGAATTGTCTATGACGAGAATAACATCGGTCGCTCCGGTTCCACCTCTCTTAATGTAAGGAGACATGAGAGCAAGCACAAGAAGAAGAGCAGTAACTATCTCGAGGTACATGAGAATCTCATGAATGAATTTCTCAAAAATAGTCTTGCTCCTGTTATTTCGGAAAAGCCTTCTCCACAGTACATTTGAAGATATTTTCACATCTGTACCCTTCGGCTTTAGAATATATAAAATTATGATAATAGGAATGGCCACCAGGAAAAACAGCGGCCAGATACTGTTAAATGCCATAATTTTACCATTTACTATCGTAATGCATATATCTTATGTTTGAAGCAGATTACCATTCATACAGTGAATGCAGTTTCTCAAAAATAATCTTATCGAAGCTGTCCTTCGTGCTGCAGAGGAAGTATTCTGCACCGTGCTTACGGGCTGTTTTCTTAAGTCCTTCCAGAAAATCGTTCTTCGTTTTCTCATACTCACGAAGAGCGGCTTCATCCATGGTAACCTTGATCTTATTCTCCTCATCCTCCATATCGATGAGATTACAGGTTCCTGAAAGATCTATCTCCAGCTCCTCACCCGCCATAATGTGAAGGAGTACTACCTTCTGCTTCATGAAATTCAGATACTTAATGATTTCCGCCAGAGTATCACTTCCCGGAAGAAATTCCTCCGACAGAAAATCAGAGCATAAGATAGTCAGTCCCGGATGCAGACGTCCTGCACTGCGTACAGACTTATACATATCTACTTTTCCCTGACTCTTCTTTCTGTCCAGGACAGTCGTAAGATTCTTCATCCCGGCTGTACCGCCTGATGCAGCATAAGGAGCCACACCCTCGCTCATATCATAAATGGTAACGTGATCCATGTTGGAAAGCGATATATAGGAAAGTCCTGCAGCAAGCTCAGTCATGAGAGAAAATTTTGTCTTTTCCCCATAATCCATGGAGCTGCTCGTATCCAGGAAGATGCTTACATGGCTTTCCTTCTCTTCCATATATTCCTTGATGTAAAGTCGGTCAAGTCTGGCATATGCATTCCAGTCTATACCTCTTATATCATCACCCGGCATATATTCCCTGAAGTCAGAAAACTCAGCAGAGCTGCCCTTTCGGACAGACTTTCTGCTTCCTATCATGCTCGCATTACTCTTCTTGTCTATCGCAAGCTTAAGCCTGGCAAGTCTGTTGTAGAAGCTGCTATCCATTCAGTACTCCCTTAATGATCTCAGCGATTACCATGTCTTCAGTAACATTATCCGAAACAGCATCAAATGAAAGGATGATCCTGTGTCTCAGCACTGCCGGACTTACAGCCTTTACATCCTCAAATGAAACGTTGAATCTTCCTTCCATGAAAGCTCTTGCCCTTGCTGCTCTGGTTATGGCCTGAGCTGCTCTCGGGCTGGCGCCCTCACGTATATATTTATTCTGCTCATGTGTAGCCATGACGATATCAAGTATTCCGTCCATTACTGCATCAGCTATAGGTATCTCTCTGACGAGATCTGCCGCTGCCTTTAATTCCTCACCGGTAAGTATCGGCTGTGCCTCCTCAGTCTTAGCCCCTTCAGTAAGTCCTACTATGCCGCGGAGTTCTTCCTTGGACGGGAAGTTAACCAGAACCTTAAGCATGAAACGGTCGAGCTGTGCCTCAGGAAGAGGATATGTACCTTCCTGTTCAATCGGGTTCTCTGTAGCAAGTACAAAGAAAGGTTCCGGAACCAGATAACTTGTATTACCAACAGTTACTATATGCTCCTGCATGGCTTCGAGAAGTGCTGACTGTGTCTTAGGAGTCGCACGGTTGATCTCGTCCGCAAGGATTATATTAGCGAATATAGGACCCGGCTCGAACTTGAAGCTGCTTCCCTCTTCGCCTCTAAGCATGATATTTGTACCGGTTATATCACCAGGCATAAGGTCAGGTGTAAACTGAATCCTTTTAAACGAAAGGCTGAGTACATGACTTATGGTATTTACAAGTCTTGTCTTTCCAAGTCCCGGCATACCTTCCAGCAGTACATTTCCACCGGTCAGTATTGCGAGCATAACGCTCCTTACAACCTCTCTCTGACCTATTATCTCCTTGCCGATTTCCTGTTCACAGGCTATAACCTTAGCCTGAAGCTCCTCGTAACTGCTCACTTTCTTCCTCCTTAATAACCAATGGAAAAATAACTCTTTTTATTCAAAATCACTGAAGTAATCCTTTATTATATCTTCCATACCTGCAGGATACTTACCCTGCTCGATATCCTGATAAGCCCTCTGCTGATATTCCTTCATGACAGAACCGTAATCTGTCTTATTTCCTTCCCAGCCCAGACCGTTCTCATACTTAGCGTAATTTGAATCATCTCCTGTCTTCTGACCTGTAAGGTTATCATCATCTCCTGTAGCGTTCGGAAGGCTTACGTAGTCTCTTTGATCGGTTCCGACTCCGGTTTCACTTCTGCCCTGGCCGCCGTTTCCGTTGCCTCCGCCTTCTCCTTTGCCTTTGCCTTCACCGCTACCTTCGCCTTCTCCTTTGCCGTTACCTTCGCCGTTTCCGTTGCCCTCACCGTTTCCGTTACCATTCTGGTTTCCGTTTCCGTTGCCCTCACCGTTTCCGTTACCATTCTGGTTTCCGTTCTGGTTGCCATTACCGTTTTGGTTACCATTCTGGCCATTCTGATTTCCGTTCTGGCCGTTCTGGTTTCCGTTCTGACCATTCTGGTTGCTGGCTGTGGCATTCGGATTCTGTATATTCTGTCCGATCTTCTGAGACGCATCCTGCATATCGCTCGCAACGGAAGCATCACCGTTTGAAGCCTTTTCATTCATGGTCATCTCAGCCATTTCGTCAAGATTGCTGACTATATCCTCATATCTGAACTGAAGCTTCTGATCTGCACTTGCCAGTTCACTCTGGGTCTTCGCCTTATTCATCTCGTCATAAGATGCCTGAAGCTGTTCCATCATCTGAGCCATTTTCTGCTTCTGTTCATCTGAAAGCTCAGTCTGATCAATATTCTCCAGAGTCTTCATAGCCTCTTCTATTTCCTTCATCTTTTCCTTGGCTTCTTCTCTGGTCTCATGCTTTTCTTTTGCAATCTCTTTTGATTCGGCAGGAGTAAGTGTCAGAACAACTGCGACTATAACAGCTACTGCAAAAACAGCTATATGGCGCCAGTTTATGAATCTCGGTACTCGGATCTCGCTCTTCTTTGACTGAAGTTCTCTTTCCGCGTCTTCAATCTGCATCTCTTCTATCTCAGAGAATTCTGCATCTTCTTCAGACTTTTTACCTTTAAGTGTAAAGAATGCAGTAGTCACTCTCTCCTTAAGCCCGAAGCTGTCGATTACCAGCGTGGCTGAAGTCTCATCCGGAGCTTTTCGGATACCGAGTATCATTCCGAGTATAAGTGCAAGAATCAGAATTCCGGCTTCAATATAAAGCGAATAGTATATAGGCCATACAAGTGCCGCAGCCGCAACTATGGAAGCGCCAAAAAGGCCCACAGTAAGAGCGACTGTTACCTGCTTAAGCATGTAGCCGTCTTTCATTCTGCTGTGGAAGCTTTTTACATATTTGATTATACTCTGTCCATTGTTCATATAATCGTTCCTTTATTTAGCCTTCTTATTCTTCCCCCTTACAGGATCTATGATCCTGCTTGCCAGGTACATAATAAGAAATGCAATACCAATAAGCATCATTGCTGAGCATATAACCCAGACGAAATCATTTGCAAGGAATCCAAATCTACCGTCCACAAGTTCAGACATAAGACCCTCACCATTGTTCAGCATAAGTGTGAAAAGCTCTATAAAGAACATTGTCGGGTTAACCATCAGAATGTAAAATGATGTTATAAGAAATAGTTCCACATTTCCCATCATAGATTCAAATATAGCTGCAATAAGGAGCGGTACATAGGTCACCCCGTAGAATACTCCATACATGACATATGAAAGAATTATTGCCGTTATCGATTTCTTCGTGAATGTTGAAGCAAGTATTCCTATGGAGCCTGCAAATAGTGCAAATATAAATGCTGCCGCCATATATATCAGAAGGTATAACCAGTTCAATCCTCCTATGGTGAAGGAAAGAGCCATGATAGGTATACTTCCGATAATGAATATCATAACTCTGAAAACAGCCGAAAGATTCTTACCGAGTATTATACTGAAGGTCTTTATCGGTGTTGTGAGAAGTATGTCAAAGGTCTGTCTTTCCTTCTCTCCTGAAATGGATGAGGCAGTCATAATAGGCATTATAAGCGCTATGATTCCTATCTCAGTTCCACCTATGATAGGAAAAAGCGCCTGTATATGGCTGTAGCTTTCTGTATATCCGTAATTATATCCATAGTCCATAGTAAGTACGGATAAAGAAAATCCAAAGATTATTCCGAGAACAGCCTCAAATGCAAATATGGCCCATGCTATCTTCATGCTTCGGGAAAGAACCTTAAGATCCTTCTTAACTATAGGATTGATTTGCATTAGGTACACCTCCTCCCGTAAGCTGCATGAAGAGTGTCTCGAGACTTACCTCTTCTCTTCTGAATCCACCGAGTATTATTCCTCGTTGCATAATAGTCATTACGATACTGTTTATCTCCTCATCCAGACCGCTGCAGCTTATTACTACTTCGTTCTGCATGATGCTTTCTATCTTGATATTAGGATACTCTCTGAGTACGGCAACTGCCGCCTCCATATCACTCTTTATAGTAAGTATTACATGGTGCCTGTTCACACCCATGTTCAGTATATCTTCCATACGTCCTGCAGTTATGAGCTGACCATGGTTCATAATACCTATACTTGTACACATTTCAGAGATATCTGCCAGTATATGAGAACTGATGATGATAGTCTTTCCCATTGAATTCAGGTTCATGAGAAGCTCCTTCATCTCAACTCTGGCCCTTGGATCAAGTCCGGAAGATGGCTCATCAAGTATTAAGAGTGCAGGATTATGTATAAGCGCTCTCGCAACACAGAGTCTCTGCTTCATACCTCTTGACAGAGTATCTACATAGAATTCTCTCTTGTCGGTCAGGTTTACAAGCTGAAGCAGGTCATCTGTTATCTTCTTCATGGAAGACTCTGTGATTCCGTACATTGAACCATAGAATTCCATATATTCCCATACCTTGAAATTATCATACACACCGAAGAAATCCGGCACATATCCTATACATCTTTTTACAGCGTCTGAGTTTTCTTTCTGGCTGACTCCATTTATCGTTACATTTCCAAATGTAGGTTTAAGAAGTCCGCATACCATACGTATTGTAGTTGTCTTACCTGCTCCGTTAGGACCCACAAATCCGAAAAGATCTCCCTTCGGTATATGAAGTGAAAGATTGTTTACAGCTGGGAACAGGCCATAATTCTTGGAAAGATTATTTATATATAACATTTTTCCCTCCTATTCCATGACCACGTAGTAACAGTTGTAAGTCTTCTCGTTTGCGTTTCCTTTGACAAGCCTCTGATCACCGGCTTTTATTCCTACAGCAAATGTAGGTGAATTTATCTCGGCTGCTGCATAGCTGAGTGCTGCATAGTAAGCTGCAACCTTGTATTGTCTTTTGTCGTAAAAATCCTCGGCATCTCTCAGAACATCTCTGAAGCCCGAATAGTTCCTCGCCATCTCATGCATATCTATGTTCTTATTCTTGCCCGGCTCTATAACCTTATATCCACCATCGCTGACAATAAGCAGATAATCGAAATCCACTCCGGTGTTATTGGTAAGTTTTGCCGTAATATAGGACATATCATACTCGGCATCAAGCGTCATTCCGCCTGAAGTGTTGTTGTGAGATTTTCCTTTGAAATACACCTCTGAAAATGTACTTATTGGCTTATATGACAGTGAAACACCTGAAGGCTTATATGAAACATAAGCATCAGGTTCTCCGCTGCTATTGTATCCTTCAACATATCTTACGCCGGCAGTCTTGATACTCTCATCAAGGTCAACTGTCCATCTTTTCTTTACAGTATCAAAACCCATGATGAGTGACTCTGTATCAGTGCTTCCATCCGCAACTGAAAGCGTTATATTTCTGAATTGCTTGTTCTTAACCGTGAAGCCAAGACTGGCGAGATATATAAATCCTGTAAATACAAGGGCCACAGCCGGAACAGCAATCCATATATATTCTCTTTTTTTCATGGCCTTAAGAATAAGATAGATTATAGGTCCGACAAGTGCGATGTAGAGAGTCATGAGCGCATCCATAAGTGCCACATTGATTCCGCCTTTTCCCTGCATTATTCCGAATACATCTTCCATATCACTCGGATCCATCGGAGATACGCTGTATGTATTATTTGTGCTGCCATTTATTCCTGCCGGATCAGCAAGCAGATTGCTCGCAATCCATTCTGTATTAAGATTGGTATCTGTAATACTGAAATCCAGGATTTCAATAACGCCCGTTCCTGTAGGCTTAAGAGCTGATATTCCGGAAGTGCCGCTCTGCGAATATCCGTTTCCGGGGAACAGTATAACCTTCTCTATCCCGACCTCTTCATCATTTGCATATGCATCATACATATCCATATAAACCTGTATGCTGCCATCATTTTCATATGAAGCAGTAACATCTATGAAATCATCTGAGAAACCGGCGAAGGTCTTGTCTGTATTACCTGTACCGATTATAAGTATTCCGCCTGCTTTGACCCAGTTCTCGATGCCCTTTATTACTTCATCTGAAAGCTTGGTAGTATCGTATCTGTCAATAATAAGATATGGGATATTCTCCAGGAAATCAGTATTAGTCACATCTTCAACCGGCACTGTAGTGAAGGTACTCTCACCCGACTGATTGAAAGCGCCTATATAATCTGAATATCCATTTAAAAAAGCAAAAGCTCCCGGTTCATCCGAAAGAATTCCTATCCTAATACCGGCGCCTGCCATAACCTTTTTGAAATGTACATATGACACTCTCTTGCCGGACGTTGTCTTGAGTTCAACAATTCCATTTATTTCCCCGGCTGAAATATTAAGAGGAAGCATAAATGGAAGGGATATGTTCTCAGTAGCACCTGCCGCTATGGAAACTGTTTTTGAAACTCCAAACGAAGAACCATAATTTCTATACATAGAAAGCATTACTTCTCCGCTGAAATCCTTACCGTTATTGGTAACGGTCACATTTGCAGTATAGCTGTCCTTTCCGTCTGCTTCTGTTATGACAACATCTATGACGAAATCTCCCGCTTCATCATCCTCATCTTCATCATATGCCGCAAGCGCTCTGATCGGCGCGGCAATAATAGCGAATACTAAGATAAATGCAAGTATTCTTCTGATTTTTTGCTTCATGTTAAAGATATTCCTTTCTCAGTTCAGAATATGTAATCTCCTGATTTGTTTTGCAAACAGGCGTCTTCTATGCTAAAATGCATATCTGTCGAGCAGGACAGATGATCGCGGCTGGGCTTCGTCCCAGGTGAGGAAAGTCCGGGCTTCATAGGGCAGGATGCCGGATAACGTCCGGTAGAGGCGACTCTCAGGCCAGTGCAACAGAAAATAACCGCCATGCTTTACGCATGGTAAGGGTGAAAAGGCGAGGTAAGAGCTCACCGCTTCTCTGGTAACAGAGGAGGCTGTGTAAACCCCATCCGAAGCAAGACCAAAACGGAACTATATGGCTGCCCGCCATGTTCCAGGTAGGTTGCTTGAGTCGTACGGTAACGTGCGATCTAGATAGATGATCATCCAACGACATAACCCGGCTTACAGTTCGGCTCGACTTTTTCCTTCGTATTTTAACATACATAAAATTAAAAGTGTTTTAATTGTTACGATAGATACATTTAATAATAACACATTCGAAACGCGCCTCTCGGCTCCGCTTCGTCACGCAGCGGTACTAAACTCCTAATTCACTAACGTGATTACTCGTTAAGTACCGGCGGTCTCAGAGGGTTTCTCACGTGTATATTAAATGTATCTATCTGTTTTTCTAAACTATTTATTCTTTAATGTCTCAAACATCCAAAGTAAAGTCGAGACGAAGGGTGCGCTATACTCTTTTAGAGGTCGAAACAGCCGCCGCCGATGAATTCGCGGAGGATGGAGTTGTGCGGTACGAGGGTGACATCCATTCCAAGGAAATAATCAAGGAATTTAAGGAGTCTTTTTGCCTCGTAATACTCCGGAGAATCGGTCGGAACTTTGAAGAGAAGTGGCTCCGCATATGTCTTAATAGCTGCAAGTTCGTATATAAGTGCAGAGTTGAACATCACATCTGCTTCTTCCTGGAACGGGAATATATTGTTTTCTTCCCCGTGACGTACAGATTCCCACATGCTTATGGTCCTCTGAGCATCATTTCCTCTTGTTCTCGCGTCTCTTACTATACGTCTCAGAAGTCTTCCGTCTGTAGTCGATACCCTGTTATGTTCATCAATGTTCAGCTGCGTAAGCGCACTTATATAAATTCTGAATTTGCTGTCATCAGGAAGGCTTTCCGTCATAAGAGGATTAAGAGCATGGATTCCCTCTGCCACAAGAACATCCTCCTCGCCGAGCGTCAGGAAATCTCCTTTATACTTCTTCTGTCCCACCGTAAAGTCGAAACGTGGTATCTCCACAGTCTCTCCTCTGAGCAGCGCTTCCATTTGACGGTTGAAAAGCTTAAGATCCATAGCGGCAAGTGACTCGAAATCATAATTGCCGTTCTCATCCTTCGGAGTCTCTTCTCTTTCCAGGAAGTAATTGTCAAGGGATACAGGATGAGGATTCAGTCCATGTGCCTTTAATTCTATTGAAAGTCTTCTTGAAAATGTAGTCTTTCCCGAAGAAGATGGTCCTGCTACAAGAACGATCTTCTTATTCTCCTCAAGTATCCTCTCTGCTATATCTGCTATCTGTTTTTCCATGATAGCTTCCTGAACCAGTATAAGATTATTCTGATTTCCTTCCACGATAAGGTCGTTCAGCTCACTTACTGTCCTTATCCCCTGCATATTTCCCCAGTTTTCAGACTGTCTGAGAACATTGTAAAGCTTTCTTGGTGCTTCATATGCGAAGTTTATACTGAATGTCTTTCTGTCCGGTATTATAAGTACGAAGCCATCTTCATACGGAACGATATCAAAAAGTCGCAGCAGTCCCGTGGATGGAAGCATATAGCCATAGAAATAATCCATATGGTCTTCGATATTATATACATTTATATTTGATACTCTTCTGTACTTAAGAAGTTCTGCTTTCAGAGGGAGATTATGCCTTGAGAAATACTCTTCTGCATCTGCAGTCTGCATAGTCTTCTTGATTATCGGAATATTTTCTGATACCAGTTCCTTCATCCTGTTTTTTGTTTTATTAAGAAGTTCATCATTAACGCTTACTTCTTTACTGGTCAGAGTACAGAAATATCCCTTGCCCAGCGAATAAAGAACATGAGTTGTATACTCTGCATCTCCGAGGACATCATGGAACGCCTTAAACATCAGAAGAAGCAGACTTCTTTTGTACATATCAAACCCAATGACGCTGCTTACCTTTACAGGTTCCAGAGTTGCATCACCCTTAAGCTTATATGAGAGTTCCCTGAGCTTACCATCCACTATTGCAGCTACAGGTGTGTCCTTCGTCATCTCCGCGCTTGGTTCATATTTGAATACATCTTCCAATTTGGTACCACGCTGGAAGCTCTGTATAGATTCTGTTTCCCCCATGATTCTTACTCTTACATCGCTCATATATTAATCCCCCTGTTATTAGTATATATAGTCCACGGAATAATTTGAAATATATAACACCCTCGAAACGTGCTCCAAGGGTTTCTCGTGTGTTAATATTCAAATTATTCCTGTATATTTAATAATCCTTTAAGTATCCCTATTTCAGTATTAAGTTCCATCAAACGCGCACGTGCAGTGTCAGTATCAATACCCGAAAGACGCTCTGTTAGTTTCATGTCAGTGTCATAGTCATACTGCAGTTTCTCAAAAAGAACCGGATCTTTAGAATCAAGTAGAAGCTTGCCATACAGGAGTTCCGCAGGTGTATAATCGCTGATTTCCTGCAAAACAGCTGCCTCTCCGGTCTGTCCAGCTTTAACCGCCTTGATAATGTTATAGTACTTATCTTCGTCACGAAGCATTTTCTCATCTGTTATCATGAAACTGTTTTTGATGAGATAATCACGTACGGAGTCAATCTCGCTCTGAGGTGACAGCACGAGCTCATAGCCTTCACTAAAGAGAGCTTTGCCACGACTTAGTATATCTGTTATGAGCAGACCGCCCATTCCTGCTATAACTGCGGCATCCGTCTCGCCCGGGAGAATCTTTTCGAACCCATTCGAGAGTCTTACGTCTATGATCGACCTTTCATCACCGAAATATCCCCGTATATTCTCCCTCGCTATATCAAGCGGTCCTTTACGAACATCAACTGCTATGACCTTATCTGCTATGCCTTCCTGTAAAAGAAAAATGCTGATATAGGCATGATCGCAACCTATATCAGCAACTTTCTTACCCTTAGTCACAAGTCCGGCTATAGCTTTCATCCTTTCGGACATTTTGTTAGCTATATTATTATTCATTAGTTTGTTTCCAGGAATTCCTTAAGCTTACGGCTTCTGTTCGGATGTCTAAGCTTACGGAGTGCCTTTGCTTCTATCTGTCTTATACGTTCTCTTGTTACGTTGAATTCCTTACCTACTTCCTCAAGGGTTCTTGCTCTTCCGTCGTCAAGACCGAAACGGAGTCTCAGAACCATCTGTTCTCTGTCTGTAAGTGTTGTAAGAACATCATAAAGCTGTTCCTTGAGAAGTGTAAATGCTGCTGCCTCTGCAGGTACCGGTACATTTTCATCCTGAATGAAATCGCCAAGATGTGAATCTTCCTCTTCACCTATAGGTGTCTCGAGTGATACAGGCTCCTGAGATATCTTGAGTATCTCACGAACTCTTTCTACAGGAATATCCATGCTCTCTGCTATTTCTTCCGGACTCGGATCACGTCCGAGATCCTGAACGAGCTGTCTCTGAACTCTCTTAAGCTTATTGATAGTCTCAACCATATGAACAGGAATTCTTATAGTCCTTGCCTGATCAGCTATGGCACGTGTTATAGCCTGTCTTATCCACCATGTAGCATATGTACTGAACTTATAGCCCTTACGGTAGTCAAACTTCTCAACTGCCTTGATAAGGCCAAGGTTTCCTTCCTGAATAAGATCAAGGAAGAGCATACCACGTCCGACATATTTCTTCGCAATACTTACAACAAGTCGAAGGTTAGCCTCTGCAAGCTTCTTCTTTGCAAACTCGTCTCCTTCTTCCATTCTCTGAGCAAGTTCTATCTCCTCATCAGCTGAAAGAAGCGGAACCTTTCCTATTTCCTTAAGATACATTCTTACAGGGTCATCAATGCTGACGCCGTCAGGTATGGAGAGGTCGATCTTCTCTATATCGATTTCCTCTTCATCGATGTCGGAGATCATATCATCGTCCGGCTCAAGATCGTCGTCATCTTCTGTTATGGTAAGAACATCAACCTTCTTTTTCTCAAGATAATCGAGTATCCTTGCCATGATATCAGGAGTAAGCAGATGGCTTGCATCCTTGAATTCTTTTATAATGTCATCATCCTCTATGACATTTTTCTTCTTCTTTGCCATTCCGACAAGAGTGTCAAGCTTCTTCTGAAGTATAGCCTCGTCTTCCGGTGAAAGAGTTACTGCTTCAACATCATCGTCATAGCCGTCACCCTCAGTGTATTCATCCATTATAGGCGCATCAGTCTCTTCAGCTATGTCCTGCATAACCTCAGTCTCTTTAACAACTTCTTCCTCTTTTTTCTTCTTACGTGGTGCCATCCTGCTTCCCTTTCATTATATAAATGTATAGTTCTTATATTTTTTAAGATCATTCATCAGCTGCATCAGTCTCCGGCTGTCTGTCGCCTGTCTCATCTCTTCCTCAATAGAGTTAATCTTTATTTTTCTGACTACATCAGTGATCATCTTTGATTTCATTTCTTCCGATTCATATTTAGGAGCCCTGTTAATAATGCGTGAGATCATCTTCTGATCTTCAACATCATCAAAACGGTCAAATATCGCCGCCGGATTTACTTTACCGGCTGACTCCATTTGCTGATACAGCTCATGAATTATGAGCCTGTATACTCCTTCAGTAAAGTCTTCCTCCCTGATATCGGGCTTCAGCTTTTCGATAAGATTCGGATCGGTTACGAAAAGAGTGAGCAGCATAGCCTCATGCTCAACTATACTGTTGTCGGTCCTTTCCTTCTTCTCACGCCGCATATCCTCTTCTCGCTGTTTATAGGCCTCAGCATCCTTGACCGTACCGAAATACTTGGATGTGATAGTCTTCATAGCCTGAACGTCGAAGTTATATTTACGGCAAATGGACTCAATATAATTGATCCGTTCCGCAGCATCATCTATGCCTGCTATGATACGTCCGGCACTGTGCATGACCTTAGTCTTCTCATCAGGATCATTCATGTTTGCGTCGCGTGTCAAAACTTCTATCTCAAACATCCTTCCCGGTTGTGAATTCTTTATACGTTCTTCAAAAGCATCACTTCCAAGCGCCTTGATAAATTCATCCGGATCCTTATAAGGCTTCATATCTATGACGCGCTGACTGATTCCATAATCACGGAGTATCCTGATTGCTTTTAGTGTCGCCTGGGTGCCGGCACCATCGCTGTCATAAGCAAGATAAGCTATATCAGTAAAACGTCGGAGCAGATTTGCCTGTTCTTCCGTAAACGCAGTTCCGAGAGAAGCAACTGCATTGTCAAAACCTGCCTGATGCATGGAGATAACATCCATATATCCCTCGCACAGTATAAATCCGTTTCTCCTCGACCGTCTTGCAAGATTCAGCGCAAAAAGATTATCTCGTTTATTATATATATCAGTTTCTTTTGTATTAATGTATTTAGGAAGCGCATCTCCCAGCACTCTTCCGCCAAAAGCTATGACTTTACTGTTCTTATCAACTATAGGGATTATGACTCTGTTCCAAAATGTATCGGTCACACCATATTTCTCGCTGAACTGAATCAGTCCGGCATCCATCATGGTCTGATCGTCAAAGCCCTTACCTTTAAGATAATGATACAGAGCATTATTACCCTGACCTGTATATCCAAGCGCAAACTTTCCTACTGTCTCAGGTGAAAGCTTTCTGTTTTCCTGAAAGTACTCTCTGCCAAGCTCGCCCTGTTTAGTCTTCGTAAGAACATAATGATAATATGCGGCAGCAGTCTTATTTACCTCATACAGTTTATACTTCCTGTCACGTTTTGCAGCATCTTCTCTGCCCGATCCCGTCTTTGGAAGTGTAACTCCCGCTCTTTCAGCCAGATACTCAACAGCCTCCTGAAAACTGTAATTCTCATACTGCATAAGAAATGTATATACATTTCCACCTGCATGACAGCCAAAGCAATGATACATCTGCCTGTCAGGCATAACATGAAAGGACGGCGTTTTCTCATTATGAAACGGACAGTTGCACCAGTACTCTCTGCCCTTCTGCTTAAGGCCTATACGCTCACCTATTATATCAACTATATTCGTTTTTGATCTGATCTCCTCGATCACCTCATCAGGATAATACATAGGTCAGGTCGCCTCTCTGTTAATGTTTCGCTATTGAAATCGCTTTTTTTCAGAACAAAAAAGTCCCCGCAGTATTATTATACTGCGGAGATTGAAAAAACTTTCTTTTTTCTTTTACTTAAGTTATTATCAAACAACCCCAACTAATAGTGTTATATTACATTCCACGAATGCGGAATATATATCTCCTTGAATCTGTGTACTGCATAATTATCAGTCATGCCTGCTATATAATCGCAGCAAACTGTTTCCTTCTCTTCGCCCTCTTCTATCATCTTGAGATATTCAGGAGCAAGCTCCTCTATATGATTCAGATAATAATCATAGAGTATCTCGACTATCTTCTCAGCCTTTGCTTCCTCTGCTTTCGCCTTCGGATTTGTATATACATTTTCAAACATATACTTCCTGAGGGCATACAGGGCTTCTTCAAATCCCGGACTGAGTCCTACAGCGGTCTTATCAGCCATAAGATCAAGTCCCTCTGAATATTTAATAAAGTCCTGAATGATCCTGTCAATCCTGTCTCTGGTATTGTGTCCAAGTATTTCAGTCAGGTCCTTCGGCAGTTCGTTTTCAGTCAAAATACCTGCACGGATTCCGTCATCTATATCGTGATTGATATAACCTATCTTATCAGAGATTCTAAGAATATTCCCTTCCACAGTCTTTGCTCTGTATGAACTTCTGTGACAGAGGATTCCATCCCTTACTTCCTTGGAAAGATTAAGGCCTTCACCATCCTTCTCCAGTCTTTCGACAACTCGTACACTCTGTTCATTATGTCTGAAAGGACGTCCCAGTGCCCTGGTGAGTGCTCTTTCTCCAGCATGTCCAAATGGAGTGTGCCCGATATCATGTGCCAACGCAATAGCTTCCGTGAGATCTTCATTTACACGAAGTGCCCTTGAAACCGTTCTTGCAATCTGAGACACTTCAAGTGTATGAGTGAGTCTTGTCCTGTAATGATCACCGTAAGGTGACAGAAAGACCTGTGTCTTATGCTTAAGCCTTCTGAAAGCCTTTGAGTGCAGAATTCTGTCCCTGTCTCTCTGGTATATAGTCCTAAGCGTACACGGTTCTTCATATACATCTCTGCCCTCTGACTCATCACTGAAAGCCGCATAAGGGTTCAGTATCAAATGTTCATTTTTCTCTGTTATTTCTCTTGGTGTCAAAACAGTACTCCTTCTACTTTTTAAAACCGCAAGTCATTTGATCTATGGTTAAATGATATTATTCAAACATTCAATTGTCAAAGCAATTATACTGTGTTTTTTATGCGAAGGTTTTTATATTTAGTTAGCTACCTGTTAGCTACGAAATTGGAGTACTTCCGTATTAAAGCCGTGTAAAATCGTTGTTTGATTACATTTTCAGAGTCAGATACAGAGGCTGACACAACTGCACCTGATGACACAGAGGCAACAGTTGATGATGCAGACGTAGAGCTTGATGGTAGCGGTTCAGTTATCAACATCTATGTATGGAACAAGGAGTTCGCTCAGAGAATGCAGGCACACCTTCCAGGTTACGAAGCAGCTAGCGATGATCCTGAAGCAGCTCTTGATGGTGGTACATACAATGGTGTTAAGGTAGAGTTCAATCAGGTTGATAACGCTGATAACAAGTATCAGGATAACCTTGATGCAGCTCTTCTTGCACAGGCTGATGCTGCTGCAGATGACAAGATCGATATCTTCCTTGTAGAAGCTGACTATGCTAAGAAGTATGTTGAGCAGCAGGACTTTGTTCTTGATGTTAACAAAGATCTCGGAATCACAGATGACGAGCTTTCAAAGCAGTATGACTACACAAAGCAGGTTATGACAGACGTTGATGGAAATCTTCGTGGTGTTTCATGGCAGGCATGTTCAGCAGGTCTTATCTACAACAGAAAGATCGCTGAAGAGGTTCTTGGTTCACAGGATCCTGACAAGGTTCAGGAAGCAGTTGCTGATTGGGATAAGTTCTTCGAGACAGCTGCTACAATGAAGGAAAAAGGTTATTACATGACCGGTACAGTTAACACAACAATGCGTGTTTACTCTAACAATTCTTCAAAGAACTTCGTAGTTGATGGTAAGGTAGCAGTACCTGATGACATCAAGAAGTGGGTTGATGATTCTAAGAAGATGATCGATGCTGAGCAGTCTACATCACAGGATCTCTGGAGTGGTGATGTTGTTACTAAGGGATTCATGAAGGATCCTGGTAATGTATTCTGCTACTTTGGACCAGCTTGGTACTTCAATTTCTGTCTTTCAGCTGCTGATCCAGCTTCTATCGCTGCTGACGGTGGTTGGGGCTTCGTAGTTGGACCTCAGTCATATTACTGGGGTGGTACATGGATCTGCTGCGCAGCTGGTTCTGATAACACAGAGCAGGTTGCTCAGATC
>OCTW013412263.1_pt1 | contig 74777 bp, 49 predicted proteins | sample 1539671 | NCBI WGS metagenome assembly OCTW01 (sample SAMN02144230, study PRJEB22623) | gut metagenome | biome: sheep rumen | host: Ovis aries | place: New Zealand | reverse complement strand
ATCCCTATTATGCTTATGCTGAATTAAAAAGAGATTTACCTCATTTAGATTTGCTTACTCGTAAACTTGCTAAGCTTTATTTTAGAATGGTTAATCTTTCAGAAATGTCCGCAAAGTTCACATTTCGGCACTATTTATCCTTCTCAAAATTCTCGAATTTCTAGCCAATTTATCGATGGATCTAAAATTCGGGAATTTTGAGAAGGTTTTTCATTCAATTATAGTTTATATAGATCGCTTGCAGCTAGAAGATCAACTTTAATTTCTTCTAATATCCTTTCACATTCTTCCAGATTGGAAGGGCGGATAACAACATTCGCTCCATCGCCATTACTGAAACTATAAAGGTATTCTATGAACACACCTGAATCAGATAAATGTTTTAATACTACAGCTAAAGAGCCTGGTGTGTTTGGTATGCACATACCGATAACATCTGTTATCTTTACCGTGAAACCAGCTTCTTTAAGTTTAGTATATGCCAATTCTGGATCAGAAACGATACATCGTAAAATGCCAAAATCACTGTTATCAGCGATGCTCATAGCCGTAAGATTGATATGTTCCTGACCTAGTACTTCTGTAACTTTAGTTAGTCGGCCACCCTTGTTTTCGAGAAATATAGATAATTGTTTTGCTAACATAAAATCGTTGAAATTAAATTTACAATTCACGTTTGTCGATAACCCGTTTTGCTTTTCCTGTAGAGCGTTCAATACTCTTTGGTTCTACTAGTTTTACGTCAAAGCCAATTCCAATAACACTTCTTAATTCAGCTTCAAGTTTATTACGTAATCGAACCATCTGTCCCATTTCATCACTGAAAAATTCTTCTTTTACTTCAACTTTCAATTCTGTAGTATCATTATTGTTAATGCGGTTGACAGTAAGGAAATAGTGAGGTTCGAATTCTTTTAGACTTAGTATTACAGCTTCAATCTGAGTTGGGAATACGTTGACTCCCCTAATTATAAGCATATCGTCGCAACGGCCGAGGATACGGTCCATACGGACAAAAGTACGACCACAAGGACATTTATCGTAATGCAAAGCCGTAAGATCGTGCGTGCGATAGCGAAGAAGTGGCATACCTTCTTTTGTAAGATGCGTAAAACAAAGTTCTCCTACGGTACCTTCAGGTAACGGCTCACCGGTATTAGGGTCAAGAATTTCTGGATAATAATAATCTTCATTCAGATGCGTACCATGCTGACACTCACACTCATAGCCTACACCAGGCCCTGCGATTTCACTTAATCCGTAAATGTCGTAAGCCTTAATACCTAGAGCCAGTTCTAGTTTTTTTCTCATATTTTCAGTCCAGGGTTCAGCTCCAAAAGCACCAATCCGAAGATTAAAGTCCTCTTTAGGCCATGGACTCAGCTTTAAGGCTTCTGCTAGATAGAGCGCATAAGAAGGGGTACAACATAGTGCAGTAGCTTTAAAATCGTGCATCAATGTAATCTGTTTCTGCGTATTACCAGAAGACATCGGGATAACGCTTGCCCCAATATTGTCAGCACCAGCGTGTGCACCAAGTCCACCAGTAAAGAGCCCGTATCCATAAGATATCTGGAATATATCTTTTTTAGTAGCACCATAAGCTGTGAGAGCACGAGAAAGACATTCTTTCCAATCCTGCAAATCGCGGCGTGTATAAAGGGCAACAACCGGCTTACCTGTTGTACCCGAAGAAGCATGAATGCGTACAATCTGGCTCATGGGTACAGCAGCCATGCCAAAAGGATATTGATCGCGTAAATCTGTTTTATTGGTAAACGGTAATTTGGAAATGTCGTCGATGCTTTTAATATCACCAGGCTCGAGTCCCATTTCCTGAAATTTACCTCTATAGAAGGGAGTATTGTGATAAACGTAGTCAACCATGTTGACTAATCTTTTGCTTTGGATTTCACGAAGCCGATCGCGATCCATGCATTCCATGGTTTCATTCCAAATCATCTGGTCAAATTTATTAAATGGTATTAGTATTGAGTTCTTGCAAAGATACAATATAATCAAATACATGCAAACTTTTTCGTACTTTTTAATAGAAAAATATAACAATCCGATATTTTATTTTGATTTCAATAAATAAATTCGTATTTTTGCCTTTGACAAATAAAAATCTAGTGCAATGAAGATAACCATATTACAACAGGATATTATTTGGGGAGATATTCACGCCAATTGTAAAGCTGCAGCCAAGGCTATTGATGCTCAGCCGGGAAGTAATCTCTATATATTGCCCGAAATGTTTTCGACAGGATTTGCTACTCGACCAAAAGGAATAGCAGATGCAGATGGTTATACTCTGAATTGGATGAAGCAGAAGGCCCGAGAGAAACATGCTGCAATCTGTGGCAGTGTGGCTATAGAGGACCATGTAAGATACTATAATCGTTTATACTTTGTAAAGCCAGATGGTAGTGTGGAGTATTACGATAAGCACCACCTTTTTACCTATGGAGGTGAACATTATCAGTTTACTGCTGGTAAAGACAGAGTGATAGTAAATTACGAAGGCTATCGTATCCTCTTAGCGGTATGTTATGACCTTCGTTTCCCTGTGTGGAGTAGAAATAATCAGGATTATGACCTGGCCATTTACGTGGCGAGTTGGCCGGCTAAACGTCAACTAGCCTGGGATACACTATTAAGAGCGCGTGCCATAGAGAATCAGTGCTATCTGGTAGGTGTAAATCGAGTAGGAGATGATCCAGCGCTCCATTATTCAGGAGGGTCGGTCATCTTAGATCCGAATGGCGAAATACTCGCTGCATGTGAATCAGAAAAAGAGCAGGTAGCGGTAGCGGAAATAGATATCAAAAAACTTGAAGAATTTCGGAAAAAGTTTCCAGTTCTCGACGATATTGATAATTTTATACTGAAGTAAAAATTAGCAAATCATGCTAAATCCTTAATACAATCAATACTACATGAAAGAAAGAAGATTATTGCTCGGAGACGAAGCTATAGCCCTTGGAGCCCTCGATGCTGGTTTATCGGGGGTGTATGCTTATCCGGGCACACCCTCTACAGAGATTACAGAATTTATACAAAAACATCCTTTGACGAAAGAGCGTGGCATTCACAGTCGCTGGTGTACCAATGAAAAAACGGCGATGGAAGCTGCTCTTGGCATGAGTTATGCAGGCAAGAGAGCGCTCGTTTGTATGAAGCATGTAGGCATGAATGTGTGTGCTGATGCTTTTATTAATTCGGCAGTAACCGGTGTGAATGGTGGACTTGTAGTTCTGGCGGCCGACGATCCGTCGATGCATTCATCACAAAATGAACAAGATTCTCGTTTCTATGGCAAATTTGCTATGGTACCTATATTCGAACCGAGTAATCAACAGGAATGTTATGATGTTATGGGTACAGCTTTTGATCTTTCTGAAGCGATCAAGCTTCCTGTCGTTATGCGATTGGTAACACGATTGGCACATTCTCGTGCTGGTGTAGAAGTGAATCATGAGGCTAGAGAGATGAATGCTTTCCGTTTGGATACTGGAAAGAACTGGATACTATTGCCAGCAATTGCACGGAAGCAGAATGAACTACTGATAAGTAAACAGTCTACTATAGAACAATTTGCCGAAGAATCAACTTATAATCGATTAGAAATACAAGAAGGAAAAGGAATCGGTATTATTGCATCTGGTATCGGCTATAATTATGTGCATGAGGTTCATCCATCAGGCGTATCAGCTATTTTAAAGATCTCACAATATCCCCTACCTCAGAAACAGATAAAACAGTTAGCTGAAATGAGTGACCGCATCCTTGTGGTAGAAGACGGACAGCCTTTTATAGAAGAAAGTGTTAAAGGTATGCTTGGCTCAGACTATGCGATAATAGGCCGCTTGACAGGCGATTTACCACGAACAGGAGAGTTAAATCCCGATTTTGTAGGAAAAGCTTTAGGAAAAGACGTCGATATCACCTTCACCGATATACACGAGGTAGTGGGGCGTCCACCAGCCCTATGTAAAGGATGCGGACATAGAGATGTATATCAAGCCCTGAATGCAATAGTTGCGCAATATGACGACTGTCGTATATTTGGTGATATCGGATGTTATACCTTAGGTGCATTACCTCCATTCCAAAGTATAGCCAGTTGTGTAGATATGGGTGCTAGCATTACGATGGCCAAGGGCGCAGCAGATGCTGGTCAGCATCCAGCTATCGCCATTATCGGAGATTCTACCTTTACCCACAGTGGGATGACAGGATTGCTGGATGCTGTAAATGATCATTCTCCAATTACCGTGGTGATATCTGATAATTTGACGACAGCCATGACAGGTGGACAGGATTCTGCCGGTACTAATAAATTTGAGCAGATATGTATCGGACTCGGAGTGGCTCCAGAGCATGTTCGTGTAGTCGTTCCTTTGCCTAAAAATATGGACGAAATCGTTAAGATTTTGAAGGAAGAAATAGATTATCCCGATGTTAGCGTGATTATACCTCGAAGAGAATGCATGCAGACACTGGGAAGAAAATTGAAAAATAAAGCTACAAAATAGGAGGGGAAGCCAAAATGAAAAAAGATATCATACTTTCAGGTGTGGGAGGACAAGGTATCCTCTCCATTGCCACCGTCATAGGCGAAGCTGCTACAGAGGCAGGTGTGAATTTGAAACAAGCAGAAGTACATGGTATGAGTCAGCGTGGAGGAGATGTGCAAAGTAATCTGAGACTAAGTAATGGCGATATTTTCAGTGATCTGATACCAAAAGGACAAGCAGACTTGATTATTTCCATGGAGCCCATGGAAGCTCTTCGTTATGTACCATTTCTGAATAAAGACGGATGGGTAGTAACCAGTTCTGAGCCTTTGGTAAATATATCTAATTATCCTGATGTAGATGCGGTTATTGCAGAACTCCATGCATTGCCTCATGTGAAATTATTGCCTATCGGAGAATTGGCAAAGCAAAATCATCTGCCTAAGAGTGCTAATATGATTTTGTTGGGTATGGCTGCTGAAGCCCTCGAAATCATTTCTCCAGAGAAATTACGTGATGCTATCGGACGTATCTTTGCTCGAAAGGGAGAGACTATTGTAGAGGCGAACTATAAGGCTTTTGATTTGGGACGAAATACGAAAATGTAATGTATACCGTTTTCGGGTATTCAAGAATATAGTAAGAAATGAAAATATTTAGTGATGAACTGATAAACGAAGCGTGTCAGACTAATCATGTAGCCGATTTGGGACATGCTACTATAGGTGAAGTGCTGCTTGTGGCTCAGTTTTTAGAACAGAAAACGGGCATTCCTTTTATCCGTATGGATCAAGGTTCACCAGGATTACCTGTAAATCGGTATGGTGTGGAAGCTGAGAAGGAAGCCTTAGATCGTGGGGTAGGTTCACAATATCCTGCAGCTGCTGGTGTGAAAGAATTGAAGGAAGCTGCTCATGAGTTTGTTAAAGCTTTTATTAATGTTGATATTTCAGCCCGCTCATGCATTCCGACAACAGGTTCGGTAGCAGGTAGTTTTGGCTCTTTTATAGCGACAACTCAACGCATTCCGGGTAAGAATAAGGTACTTTTCATTGATCCTGGATTTCCTATTCAGAAGTCTCAGTTGCGTGTACTAGGTATCGAATGGAAAGAATTTGATATCTATCCTTATCGTGGTGAGGCTCTTCGTGCTAAACTCGAAGAAGAATTGGCTGATGGCACTGTTGCTTCTATCGTATATAGCAATCCTAACAATCCTGCATGGACTTGTCTTGATGAAATAGAACTTCAGATTATAGGTGAATTGGCTACGAAATATGATGTTGTCGTTATGGAGGATCTGGCTTATTTCTGTATGGATTATCGTCGTGATTTAAGTCATCCGTATGAAGCTCCGTTTGTACCGACAGTAGCACGATATACCGAAAACTATATTCTTATGTTGTCATCTTCTAAGATTTTCAGCTATGCCGGACAGCGTATGGCACTGGTATGTATCAGTGATAAACTCTATGATACCTATTACCCAGCTTTAGCCGAGCGCTATCATGATGCGGGACTGTTTGGCAGTACGATGTGTGCCGAGATACTCTATATGATAACAAGTGGCTGTACAGCGAGTACTCAGTATGGTTATGCCGAAATGCTTCGTTTAAGTTGTGAAGGTAAAATCAATTTTGTGGAAGATACGCGAGAGTATGAGCGAAGAGCTTGTAAAATGAAGAAAATCTTCTGCGATCACGGATTCCATATCGTGTATGATAAGGATGTGAACCAAAAAGTGGGTGATGGTTTCTTTTTTACTTTAGGCTATGGTCAAATGGACGGTAGTACGCTGGTGAAAGAGTTAGTAAGTTATGGTGTAAGTAGTATTAATCTAGATACTACCGGTTCGCTTGAGCCAGGAGTACGAGCTTGTACTTCTCGTATGAGGGAAGAGCTATATAGTGTACTTGAAGAACGTATGAAAGTCTTCCAAGAGGATCATCCTTTGGAAGACGGACAGTGATTCTTGCGCAAATCTCGACCTTCATATTTGCACATGGCATCCACCCATTCCGGAAGGAGTTCCATGGATTCCTGTTTCTTCAAGTCGAAAGCTACCATAATCGTTTTACCGATACACTTTACCTCATTGGTGTCGGTATTGACTAATTTTTGGTAAAGAGTAAAACTCTTATTGCCCACGTTGGTAACAGCTGTTAAGACCGATACATTCTCATCGATACGAACTTGTGCCATGAAGTCGGCCTCTACATGGACTACGACAATGGCATATTTGCGAGTGTCTAAATCAGGCCATAACTCCTGTACATATTTAATCTTTGCAATATCATAATACTGAAAGAATATGGAATTATTAACATGCCCGAAAGGGTCGGCATCGGTAAAGCGTAATTGGATATCTAGCTTATTATGAAAAGTTATATCATCTATTTCCATCCTCTATTTTTTGTATACGAAGGTACGGAATAAAATTAATGGAAAGGAAAGGGATTTTTGCTTTTTAACGAATATTTATATATACTCAAATCGTTTTGCGCACAATAGAAGAGGAGTGTGCAGTATATCTTATCTGTTCGTATTTAAGCTATAAGGGGATGTGCAGCGTCGGCACATCCCCCTTTTTGAATCTAGTATTATTATATCTCTTATTTTGAAAAAACGAATTCGTAGTGAAAGTTTATCTGCTATTTCGACATATCATAGTGGTATTTTTATCATTTATCAGACGCTGCTGATGGGATATACTTGAGTCTATACCAAATATTGTTAGGCATTAGTGAAGATTGGAGCTTACCATCGATATACATTCCTATATTGATAATTTGCAATTCGAAGGATTTTGGATTAGTAGTGTATAAACCGTAAGAATATGAATTATTTAAAGCAAATGAGAACTGTACCTTATGCTCCTTACCGCCATAGTTTACGTTAAATGTTGGTGAAGTAGGGTTAATAAGAATAGCAATCGGTTTGAGTTGTACTAAACCGATATAACATTTCAATACCGGTGTTACCTGTTTCTCAATAGCTTGTTTCAATTCATCGTCTGTAATGCTCTTAGCGAGGAATTTAGAAGGAAGGTTGTAGATATACATGATAGAATCATTGCTTACTTCCCATTCGACATCTGCAGTATCTCTAATTTCTTGATTGGTAACAGCATTTTCCTGAATGCGAATAATTTTTCCATGGTAGATACCTTTGATGGTTTGCATAGCTTGTTTACTCTGTTCTGGAGTAATGATGTTGTCTGCATGATCCAGATCGTTACATGCTGTGAATGCCATGGCAGCCATGATGCAGCAAAGAATGCTGCTAAGTACTTTTAATTTTTTCATTTTTGTTTTTGTTTGTTATTATTATTGGTTTCTTGTATTTTCCTACTGATATGCCGTAATTGGTTATTGCATTTTCAGCCTTCATACACTCTCTAAATGCAATAACATCGAGAATCTTGCTTGTAGATATAAAAAAAATTTTTTTTATGAAACATAGATGCAAGATTCACTCTTTTTTCGTATTTATAAGATAATAATTAAATAATAAGACAAGAAATCTTTTTTATATCCGTTTGGCTAGTGTGCATTCGGATGAAAAATTATGAATAATCTGGGAAACGATATAGAGATAGCGATAGTCGAGAAGTTCCGTCGAGGAGAAACTTCTGCGATGGATCTGCTATATGCTGCATATGCAAATTATCTTACTGGAGTTTGCAGTCGATATATCGTCCATGATGACGATCTTAAAGATGTACTTCAAGAGAGTTTCATCAAGATTTTTACTCGAATGAATAGTTTTGATTATCGAGGAAAGGGATCGCTACGAGCATGGGTAACCAAGATAGCAATTAATGAATGTTTACTATTTCTTCGCAGGCAAAAGCAGAACACCTTTGTTGTTGATATGGATCCGCCTGATGTTCCAGATGAGGAACCTGATACAGAAGGCTTGAGTGGAGATGTATTAACTCGCTTGATTAGACAACTGCCAGATGGTTATCGTACAGTGCTTAATCTCTATGTTATAGAAGGGAAAAGTCATAAGGAGATAGCTGAGATGCTGAATATAAAACCAGATACATCGGCTTCTCAACTACACAGAGCCAAGAATATGTTGGCTAAGTTTATTAAGGATTATAAAAGGTATGGGTATGAATGATAAGTGGATGGACGATTTGAAAAACCAGCTTGGCGACTATCGGAAAGATGCGCCAGAAGGTTTACTCGATGACATTAAGCAAGAAATGTGTCGTAGAGGTGTGATGCCTAATCAGAAAGTACCCGTAAAGAAACCGGTAATCGGATATAAACGGCAAATATGGTGGAAGGTGGCAGTTGCAGCGCTGCTTGCTATTGCTGGTATTGGTATTGTGGAGTGGAATAACCGAAGTGTATCGTCTAATTCCATTGTTCACACGGCACGTGTAAATTCTACAAATAGCTCAAAACATGGTATTACTGAAGTGGATAGTAAGGAGCAAGAAAATTCTCATGTGTTGGCTTCATTATATCCTATGAGTAATCATCGATATCTTGTTTCTGATAAAGATCAAGAATACAGTCTGCAAGGATGTCTAAAAGAAGATATTCAAGAGGATTATCACAATAGTACTTCTGAGCATGCACAAGTAACTCCTTTTTCAGAGGACGAATCTCATGAATCGACTTCAGCTAGTATTATTATCCGTAAACCAAGTACTTCTTTATATGCCCAGAATACATCTAAGGCATCTGTCAAGAGGCAACAGGTAGATGAAACATTATCATTGGGAGCTTGGTATGGTAGTAGTATGATAGGGAATAGTTCTGCTCAGCAAATGGCGATGGTATATGCCTCTACTTCCATATGTAGTTTTGATGCGATGGATACTCATGAATATATTGATGAGGCCTTGACACAGATTTATAATAAGGAATTTATACAAGCGGCTATGCCTACAGTGAAAGCGAAGCATCATCAGCCAGTTAAGGTAGGAGTGTCTGTACGCTATCAGTTGAATCCGAGATGGAGTTTACTTGCAGGACTAACATATAGTTATCTGCATAGTGAATTTACAGAGGATGTACGTTTTTATCAATCGGTAACCGATCAGAAACTTCATTACGTTGGTATTCCTTTGAGTGTAAGTTATAGTTTCTGGCGTAATCCGCATTTTAATATTTATGTAACAGGTGGTGTTGAAGCTGAGAAGTTAGTAAGTGGTAAGGCCGAGCATCGTATGGAGGGATATTTGATACAGAAGGATCAGAAACTATCAGAAAAAAAGTCTTCTGAGGCGGAGAACGTGTCAGAGCGTCGCCCTGTATTTAGTACGAATGTTGCAGTCGGAGCAGAATATCATATATCTGATAATCTGAGCCTTTATGTCGAGCCAGGTGCCAATTACTATTTTAAGAATGGAAGTGGAGTGCTGTCTAGCTATACAGAAAATCCATTTATCTTTAATCTTCATTTAGGTATGCGCTGGCATGTAAATCGATAATAATAGATTATTATTGCATGTGTTCGCACACAAATATTTGATATAGGTCAAGAATATGCTGTATAACATATTTTTAATTAGTATCTATTTGGCTATTATTTTAGATAGTTATACTTTTGCAGTGTCGAGAGAGACAATAAAACAACTTGTAGAGAGAGAATATTCAAGTTTTGGTTATTAGTTTTTAGGTTTAGATTGTTTAGGTTTTAGATTTAATTATAGTTTGTTGCTTTGAGGTAAAAAGCAAATAAGATTGTTAGAACGACAATAGACAAGTTAAGATTATGAGGATTCGGCCGTGAGGCTGACCTCTTTGGTTAGGCGGAGAAGTTATTCTTCGCTTTATTTTTTGTAGATACTTTATATGAGTATAAAAAAACGAATCCACTCTGTTGTGAATTCGTTTTTTGCTTTCTGTATGATTTATTTAATTCGATTTTGCTTTTTCTTTATGTTTTAAAGGCAATGTGAACGAGAAGGTAGTGCCAGTACCCAAAGCACTTTCTACGCTGATAGTACCATTCATGGCTAATACCAGCCTATTGGCCAATGCCAGACCAATACCCGTACTTGATTTTTTCTGAGAGCCATCTTTGCTTTGCCAGTAAGGTTCGAAAACATGTTTACATGTTTCTTCGTCCATACCAATACCGTTATCTTTTACTCGGACAAGCAAGTTCTTGTTTTCTACTTGGGTAGTTACACGGATAATACCCCCTTCTTCAGGACAAAATTTGCAAGCATTGTTAATCAAGTTACGAAGAATCTTAGTTATGAAGTCAGGTTCGTAATCCATATTAACCTCAGGCTCATATCGAGCAAGCGACAGCTGTATTTGCTTCATGTGACAGAGTTCTTCGCAATCTTCGAGAATTCCAGCGATATGTGCGATGACATCGCCATGGTGATAATTTTGTTTTAGTCCAATTTCACTTGTTACCTTGTTGAAATCCATCAACTGGTTAACCAGTTCGAGCATAACTTTACCCTGTCGATTAATGCGTTCTAAATATTTTTGTATTATTGGCATGCTAGGCTTTTCGTTTTCCATCAAATCTTCACTCATACCAATAACGATAGTGAGCGGAGTGCGGAGTTCATGAGTTACATTTCGAAAGAAGTTTAAACGCGTAAGTTCCAATTGCTTTTGCAACTCATTACGCTGCTTACGAGCCTTGAGCAGATTAGTCATGATAGTGAGCAGTATAATCAGAAGTAACACAATGATAGACGAACCTAAAGCGGTATAGATACGTTTGTTTTTTTCCAATTTGTAGTCACTAGCAAGTTTAGCCAATTCTTGCTTCTTTCTAGTTTGATCCATATTTTCGTAAAGTATATGGATACGGTCTTTTTCATTGCAGAAATGCATGCTATCACGAAACATTATACTGCGTGTATAATTATTAAGCGCTTCCTTATAGTTGCCCTGCTTCTTATATAGGTCATGAAAACACTCATAGAGGCGCGCTTTGTATTCCATTGCATGTACTTCGTTGGTTAGTTTTTGTGCTTTATCAAGTTGTGCCTTAGCTGCTTCGAATTCGCCCTTGGCGATATAGGCTTTTGCCAAATTTAGAATAGGTTCCAACCAGAACCAGGTATCTGTTGTCTTCATCAAATAGTCGCTGGCGAGTTTAAATTCCTCGATAGCTTTGTCGTATTTTCCTTGTTGCAAATATAGACCGCCATAGTTAGAATGTGAAAGTCCAATACCCAGCGTATTGTGGTCTTGTAAATTCGCCTCCATAGATTTCTTGTAGTAATACAAAGCCGAGTCAATCTGACCTTGTTTCTGTTTGCTTTGTCCTAGCTTAGACATATTGATAGCAATACCACTTCTGCTATTTATCTTCTTTTCACCAGCTAATGATTTATGGAAAACAGAATCAGCAGCTTTGTAATTTTTATGAAGCAGATATATTTTGCCAATACCATTAATGGCGCTAAGATATTGCTTATAATTGTTCGGATTTTTAAAGTCAGAATAAGAGGAAATGTAGTGTAAGGCTGTTAGATGATAGCGAGTAGCTTGGTCGAGAATACCCATACGTCCAAAGTTGACTGCTAGCTGGTTGCTGATGTGAGAAATTTCGATGGTATCATTGTTGTCATTAGCTATCTCATAAGCTTGGTATAAATATTTTATAGCAGTATAGAAGTGACCAGCCAAACAGTTTTGGCTCCCTAATTCACGAAGTGTAACCTCTTGTCCAAGAATATTATTTTCAGCTTTATATTTATCGAGCAATCCCAATAATGCAGTGGTATCCTCGGCTGCTTTTATGAGGCTATCCATCTCTTGGCGCACATCTTGTGCGTAATGTCCATTTGGATTATGCTCTTCACATCCTATAAGCGCAAATACGCTTAAGAGGCATAGTATCCCTATAATGTTTCTAGAAAAAAAGAGTTTCATCTTTAAATGCCATGCGGTGTTTTTACCCTCTAAATGTCTTTATAATATATTAATTCAAGTGCATGGATACCATGCATGGTAGAGCATACCCATCCGTGAGCTCAATATCGAGCAGAAGTCTAGCATTACGAATATAATTTATGTGTTTTAATAATTCATCCATAGTAAATAGCTCTTTAGTACAAAATTTGAAAGTTAATAGAATGTCATATTACAAAGATAAATTTATTCTTTGAATAATGCAAGATTTTGGCTATTAAAAAAAGATGTTTTGATATGAATTATATTTCTTACGTTTATTTTGTATTCTTCTTGGTGGGTATTTTTATTTTCATGAGAGTCTCCACATCCTTTTGTCCTAGTGTCTTAATGCCATACTTTTTGATATTTCTGAGTTTGGCAGCACCAGCTTCTTTGCCAACGAAAACGAAGTCTGTAGCTTCTGATACTTTAAGATCGATGTCAGCACCGCAAGCTTTCAACTGTCGTGCAATATCTATGCGGTCGATAACATTCTGCTTGTCGGCTCCTTGATAGAAAACTCCCGTGATAACTACTTTTTTATCGTAGTATGGACTATTGGGATCTGCATTTTTCAGGTCTTTAATCAGTAGGTCACCCTTCAAGGTTGGATGATTGACAAATACGTTTGCATATGGTTGTTTCAGCTTATCATTGATAGGCTTGATATCTTCCAGTGGTTTGTTACCTTTCAGATGCTGTACGTAGAGCCAGCCACAATAATAGGCATCATCGTCACTCTCATGGTGATGTGATGTATCTTGATGATATGCTTTCGTAATTGCTTCCAACTTGTAAGGGTATACATCAAACAAGCTGGCAAAGGTATATTTATCGAGATCTATACCTAGCTGGTAAGCTTCAGACTCCGCTTTGAGAACACCAGGGTCAAACGGACTATTACTATGATACAAAATGACATCAGCTTCGTCAAAATATGGTTTAACTTTTGGCCATATTTTATCGAAGGTAGGAGCATTGGCCGTGTCTTTTGGTTCCAGATGATGTATCATCGGAGTAACGGGGTCATAATAATTATTTGGAGGCTGATTGATAAAATTTTTTCTCAGAGTTAGTTCTCCATCGATAAACTGGGCGATACCCAGTGAGCATGCCCTACTGCTATGCGAATAATATACAGCTTCAAAATCGAAGGCCAATATATTATGAGGTATGGTCAAGTGTGTAGGTGTATGGTCAATGAGCTGTTGTAATTCTTCTACAGAGGTAATTTGTCGATGCATGATAATTGCTTCTGAAGCATACCCCTTTACCCATTTTTTAGGTTGTTTCTTTTTTATGGCCCCCAATGGCGTGTCACCGCTAAAATATTTCATGCCAGCCGGAATATAAGCTAACCAAAGTTGAAGATGGGTTTTGTTTTTCGGCTTTTTCTCGATACTGAAGGCAAAATCTTTAGCATTTTCGATGCCTTGTAGGGCATAAGTATGGATATACCCATTACCCAACTGTAATGGATTTTCAGGATCTTGCTCATCCAAGTAAACGGTTTTCTTACCTTCCTTACCATTTGCCTTTTTAAGTTCTCGGGCCTTGAGACGTGCACCAAAACGTGCATCTACGTGCTCAAGTGCTACAGGTGTAACAGTATGTCCATCAGGATGCCTTTTCGTGTATCGCACCTTGATAATTTTTAGACAAAACATGTTATCCTTAGCCGTTTCTTCCTGTTGATGAGGCCGTATGATAAGACTCATAATATATACCGTTTGCTAATTTGAGATGCAAAGGTACGCAAATGTCGAGAATTACCCAAATAATTATTTACCTTTTTGATTGTATGCGTCTGTTGCTAGCATAAAAATAAGTATCTTTGCAGGCAAAATATAAATACGACAAAAAGATGAATAGTAAGACCGATGCGATGGGTAGAGCCATTGCCGAATATAATAATACCCATAAGGCTGGAAAACTGCGAGTTTTCTCACCGATGTTTGATGAAGACGAAATACCGGTAGAGTGGCTCTTTCGCACTTACGGTGAAATGCCAAAATGGGAGCAACAAGCCCTTGATAGGGCTCAGGGGCGTATTCTTGATGTAGGTGCAGCATCAGGTTGTCATTCACTTGTTTTGCAAGAGCAGGGCAAGAATGTTGTGGCCATTGATATCTCGCCGCTTTCAGTCGAGGTTATGGTGCAGCGTGGTGTAAAACATGCTATTGAACAAGATTTTTTTGCCGTAACTGAGCAGTATGATACCATTTTGATGCTGATGAATGGTATTGGAATTGTTGGCACGATAGATCAATTACCCGATTTTTTTGAACATCTTAAACGTATTTTAGCACCAGGTGGACAGTTATTGTGCGATTCTTCGGATATCAGTTATATTTTTGAAGATGAGGATGGCTTTATCGAATATCCTGAGGATAGTAATTATTTTGGTGAACTAACATACCGAATGCAATATAAGGATACTGTTGGTGAGCCTTTTCCATGGCTTTATATAGATGCGCAAACATTAGGTGATGCTGCTGTAAAGGCGGGTTTTGATTTTGAAGTGCTCGCAGAAGGCGATCATTATGAGTATCTTGCCCGAATAACCCGGGCTGTATAATATAAAGTTGAACTATTGAATTTAGTGAACAAAACTTCTTATCAGAATAAAAAGTATGTCGGATAAGATCTATTACTAGACCACCGTCGGTAATATCAAGGTGATATCAAGTAAATCATACCAATTATAATGTTTTTTTCTTAGCCCTTAACTTACGCATGTTTTCATGCGTATAATTCTTACTCAATTTTCTTCATAAAAACCTATCTTTTTTCTTCTTTATGTGTAATTAAATGTAAAATATGTCTATATTTGCAAAAAAATAATTTCATAGAGAAGAAGGCGCAGTATATGGCTACTTTTCATGGATTATTTTTATAGTATAAGTTTTTTTGCATTAAACCTAATATTATATGATCCAACATTTAGGATTGAAAGGATGTTTTCTTTTAGCTTCTGTTTTGTCTATACAAAATGGATGGGCCGTTTCGCTGACGTCATCAATTGAAACAATACCCTTATCTGTTGAACCTCGGTCTGAATCTATAGAAGGTAGAGTCGTTGATGCCCAGGGCAAACCGATTGTCGGAGCTATTGTGGTAGAGAAGGGGTCAACAGTAGGAACAGTTACCGATATAGATGGTAAGTTCAATCTACCAGTTAAAGTGGGTTCGCGCTTGCTGATATCTTATCTTGGATATCAGACGAAGGAGGTGAAAGCTCGGTCACAGATGCTGTTAGAGATGACAGACGATAACGCACAACTTGACGAAGTGGTTGTTGTGGGGTATGGTCAGCAGAAAAAAGTAAATCTAACAGGTGCAGTCGCTAACGTCAACCTCGAGAAGACTATAGGTTCAAGACCTGCTCAGGATGTAGCTAAAGCGCTGCAGGGTGCAGTGCCAGGACTTACAATCATCAATAGTAATGGTTCTATAGATGCTTCACCAACACTCTCGATACGTGGATTAGGAACCCTATCAAACAGTCAGCAATCATCTCCGCTTGTTATCGTCGACGGTGTTCCTTGCGACGATATGAGTCTGCTTAATGGTAATGATATTGCATCTATTTCCGTGTTAAAGGATGCCTCCTCGTCAGCCATCTATGGAAGTAGAGCCGCCTTTGGTGTGATATTAATTACTACCAAACAGGCGAATAAAGGTGACAAAATAAAGATAAGATACGATATGCAGTTTGGTTGGGACAAAGCTACCATATTACCAGATTTCCCATCGGTAGCCACCCAACTTGAAGCGGGTATAAGAGCTAAGGCGAGAGCCGGTGAAAGTACCCCTGAATTATTCGGAATGTATTTTGACGAGTTATTACCTTATGCTAAGGCTTGGGAAGAGCAGAATGGTGGCAAGAAAGGGTACAGCCTGATGCAGCCTTATCAAAGTATGGATGCCGTGGGCGATTATCGTTTTGATGGCGCCAAAGCGCTCTATTATGCAGATTATGATATACAGGATATTTGGTATAATAGCCATGCTCCTTCGACATCACATAATTTGAGTATATCGGGTTCAAGCAATAAGACAACGTATTATTTTTCAGCGGGCTATGATCGCAAGGTAGATATCATGAAGATAGACCCAGATCGTCGCCAGCGCTTTAACGCTACTCTTCATTTGAAGACAGACCTGACCGATTGGCTTACCATCGGGCTTCGTTCGTCATTTTCCCGAAAGAAAGTCGATTCTAAAGATACCTATTCGAGCATATATCAGTATATCTGGCGATGGGGATCTTACTTTGTTCCATCGGGCTATATAGAAGATGTAGACGGAAGCACTTATGATTATCGTTTTATAGCCATGCAGAAAGGGGCTGGTGATAAATCTACTATACGCGATGTACTTCAGATGCAGGCTTATGCCAAAGCATATATAACTCATGATATAACGTTGAATGCTGATTTTACTTACCAAATAGAGAATGACAATATAAAAACCTCTACGAAGAGTATTTTCGGCATGAACTGGAGCGGTACAACACCCGTGTACATTGTGAATAATAGTAATTCATCGGTGACCAAGGAAAATGGTAAGGCTGACAGATGGACTGCTAATGCTTATCTTAACTATGCTCATCTCTTTGCTGATAAGCATAACCTGAATGTTATGGTAGGAGTAAATGCAGAAAAACTGGAGCGAGATAATTTTTCGGCTATGCGTACCCAACTCTATGATGAGAATTATCCGGAATTTAATCTTACTTACGGAGATATGGCCAAAGCTAAAATAACATCAGCAACACAAGATCGTGCCAGTGCAGGTGTCTTTGGTCGAATCAACTACGACTATAAGGGCATTTATCTGTTAGAACTCAACGGCAGATATGATGGTTCTAGTCGTTTCAGAGAAGGACACAAATGGGCCTTCTTTCCGAGTCTTTCTGCAGGATACCGCTTCAGTGAAGAAAAATATTTTAGTTCTGTGAAAAATATAGTCTCTAATGGTAAGTTGCGTTTTTCATTCGGTCAGATAGGTAATGAAGCAGTAGGTGACAATATGTTTCTTTCTACCTTAGAGGCTTATCAGACCGATTGGTTTGTTGGTACTAACCAGCTTAGTGGTTTAAAAATACCAACATGGGTTAGTCCGTCGCTTACTTGGGAGCGAATACAGACTACCAATTTTGGCATTGATCTTGGTTTCTTAAATAATGAGTTTACCCTGAGCTTCGATCTTTTTCAACGTCTTACCAAAGACATGTTGGCACCAGGAAATGCCCTACCATCGAGTGTGGGAGCTGAAGCCCCTTATACGAATGCGGGTCAACTCCGTTCTCGTGGCTGGGAACTTGCTTTAGCTTGGCGTAAGCAGTGGAATAAAAATCTGAGTCTTTATGCCAACTTCTCTATCAGTGACACCCGTGTACGTGTAACCCGTTGGAATAATACCTCGCAGCTGGTAGGTCATACCGGCAATACAGCCTATGCTTATGAGGGTGAAAACTGGGGAGATATCTGGGGCTTTGAGACCGATCGCTATTTTACAGAGGAAGATTTTGAAGGACAGAATGCCGATGGAAGTTGGAACTATAAGGCGGGAATAGCTGACCAGACAGGTATACAGACCGGTAAGTTTGTCTTTGGTCCTGGTGATATCAAATATAAAGACTTGAATGGTGATGGTAAAATAAATGGTGGCAAAGGAACGTTGCAAGATCATGGTGACTTGAAAGTTATCGGCAACCAGTTGCCACGCTATGAATACAGTTTCCATTTAGGTGGAGCTTATAAAGGTATTGATCTGGACCTCTTTTTTCAGGGTGTAGGCAAGCGTGATATGTGGACGATTTCTTCTTTTGCATTCCCGCTGATGAGAAATGCCGACTTAGCCCTTTATGCCAATCAGACAAGTTATAATATTTATGATCCTGCTAATGGCATCGTTAATATCAATCAAAATAATGATTTCCCATGTCTTTGGCCGGGGAATGATGTAGCGGGAAATGTTGCAGCTTTGGCTGACGCAGGTGGAAGTAATAATTATTATCCACAAAGTAGATATCTCGTTGATATGTCTTATCTGCGTCTGAAGAGCGTAACTCTGGGTTATACTCTTCCTGAGGGGCTTACCCGTAAGGCTCATATCGAAAGCTTACGTATCTATACCAGTGCCAATAATTTGTTCCTATTACATAAAGGTAATGGTAATCTGCCACTCGATCCGGAAATTAACGACGGTAACGGTATCGATTATGGTGGATGGGGGCGTACTACCCCTATAACTCGTTCGTGGGTAGTAGGATTGCAGGTAACTTTCTAATTCATATATTGTACATCTTTTGTAAGTGACAAAATCATGAACATATCTATAAAATATATCATGACAACTCCATCGATCGTTGTTGTAAGGTCGATAGCTTTATCAGCAGTTTCGATGCTTTTGGCCGGTTGTAGTGGTCTGCTTAATCAGAAACCACGCGATGTGATTACTAACGACGCCTCGTTGTGGAATAATGCCAATCTAGTAGAGAGTTATACCAATGGTTTCTATGAGAACTATATTGGTTATGGACAAAATAGCAAATTTGGCTGGTTCTACTTCAAGAGTTTGGGAGATGATCAAGCTAATCCAGATTTTGATAACTGGAGTTTTACCACCGTGCCAAGCACAAGTAATGAGTGGACTGATAAATTTACCCAAATTCGACGGGTAAATTATTTGCTCGACGGTTTGAAAACTTCGATATTGCCGCTGGCTCAGAAAAATCAATTTGAAGGTATCGGACGACTTAATCGTGCTTGGCTTTATTATCAGTTGGTGCGCGAATATGGTGATATTCAATGGGAAGATCGGGTAATCAATAATCCAGATGACCCTATTGTGTATGGTGAGCGTACTAGTCGTGACCAAGTGATGGACTATGTGCTGCAAGATCTCGATTTTGCCATTGCTCATATCCCTACAGCTACCAGTAAGTTTAGCTGGAGCAAGGAAATGGCGCTGGCTATGAAGAGTGATATCTGTCTGTTTGAAGGTACCTATTGCAAGTATCGTACTCAGGCGGATAATGGTGAAGCACCGAATGAGGATAGAGCTCAAAAATATTTGCAAGAATGTGTGTCCGCATCTGAAACTCTGATACATAGCGGTATGTATAGTCTGATGCCTACGTATGGTGAAGTCTATCATTCACTAGATTTGTCGAATGCAAGCGAAGTCATCTTTGCCCGCCATTATGAAAAAGATGCCATCGGACATTCGTTAGTAGATTATAATGTGGGGTCTACAACGCAACGAGGGCTCACCAAAGATGCTGTAGACGCCTTTCTCTTTACCGATGGTAAACCTTTGGCCACCACGTCATTGCCTACAGACGACCGTGCTCAGTTGAACCAACAGGGAAATTATTCGATACAACATTTACTTGCCCATAAAGACCAACGTCTATCAGCGATTATAGATTCTGTGATATGTTACAATGGGCATGGTTGGATACGTCCAGAGCCTTCGCCTGATGGAAAACTGACTATGGAGATGACGTCGAGTACTGGATATACTATACGTAAATACGATACACCGGCTGTTCTTCTTTACTATCGTACCAATGTAAAAACCGGATATACCGATGCCCCCCTCTTCTGGTATGCCGTCATTCAACTTAATTTGGCGGAAGCTAAAGCAGAACTTGGTATAATTACCCAGGAAGATTTGGATGAAACCATTAATCCGTTGCAGCACCGAGTCGGTTTACCTGCGATGACACTGAATCCTGAGGCTGACCCTGCCAATAATCAAGGAGTAAGCCATTTAATCTGGGAGATACGCCGTGTTCGTCGTTGTGAACTGATGTTAGATAATTGGTATCGTTATTGGGATTTGGTACGCTGGCATCAACTCGACAAACTGGATAGTAATCGCTATCCTGCGATTAATAGAGGAGCAAATCTGACCGCAGCCGAACATAGTCAGGTGAAGGTAGATGCTGATGGATACATGATTGCAACATCTGCAACTCGAAGTTATCTGCCTAAATATTATTTTTATCCGATACCTACCAATGATATCAATTTAAATGGAACTATTAAGCAGAATATAGGATGGGAATAAAAAAAATATCATTGCTATTTATGCTCTTGGTGAGTTTTGCTCCACTTTCAGCTTCTGATATAGATGTCGTAATTTCGCTCAAGAGCGAAGGACAACCGTTGCACCATTATTTCTTGGAGCAAAAGGGTAATCAGTTAATACCCGAGAAGCCTTTGCCATTAGATATTACCATAGAACAGAAAAAGGATGGGGCAGACGAATTATTAACTCTTTGTGTCAAGGCCAAGGCTGATGTCTATTATAATATAGGTGGTATGCTCAATACAGCCCTGTCATCTCAATCTGCAGAATTTTATCTGCCAGGTTTGTTTTATCATCAGAACATGAGATCGCCTGCCAAAGCTCCATCCTTTAAAACTAGCCGTAGCTGGAATTTCCGTGAAGACCGGCTCTCAACACCGCTTACATCGGTGTATGATGAAAAGAAGAAACAGGGAGTCTCCGTGATGCGCATTTTAGATCAGGGAAAAGATTGTGTCGTGGGACAGCTGTCGGGTGAAGTCATTCTGCCAGGTGAAACCTCAATAGGTTATTTGGGATTTGATGCAGAAGACCCTCAGGTATCACTTACTTTTGGTTATCCTTTCATGGAAACCCCAAAACGTTATGTCAGAAAACTCTCATTGGTTGAGGCTGTGATGACCTTTGCTCATTTAAAACGAGGTGAGCAGAAGCGTATTTCCTGGAGTATTCACACTGTACAGGCCAAGGATTTTAGTGATTTTGTCGCTTTAATATGGTGTCATAGTTTTGATAAGATGGCCCCACAACCACTTACTCCTCGCTATACTCCGGCAGAGATGAAGTCTGGACTTGCCCAATACTTCAAACAGTCGTATGTCGATTCGACCCCCCTGAAATACCATTCCGGTATATCTATACAGACAGCAACTTGTAATCGGGAAAGCAGAGTACAGTTGGGCTTCTGTGGTCGTGTCCTTTTGAATGCCTTCAATGCTTTGGAATATGGAGAACAGCAGCAAGACGAACAACTGGTGTCTATGGGCAAGAACATATTCGACAGTTGGCTGGCTCATGGTATAACCCAAAACGGCTGGCTTATCGACGATAAACCTATCGTACGTGCTGGTGGGCAGCAGATACACACCATAAGGCAGCAGAGTGAAGGCATTTATGCACTTTTACACTATTTGTCCTATGAGAAAAAGCATCATCGTAAGCATCAAGAATGGGAATTGCGGGTACGAAAGATGCTCGATAATATGGTCGCTATGCAACTATCAGATGGTCATTTTGCTAGAAAATTTAAAGAAGATGGTACTGTGCATGATATATCGGGAGGCAGTACGTCTTCGGCCACCTCAACATTGGTAATGGGGTATGTTTATTTTGGCGACAAAAAATATCTAAAAGCAGCAGAGCGTACGGTAGACTATATCGAACAAAACATTATTAATAAGAGCGATTACTATTCATCTACACTCGATGCGAATTGTGAAGATAAGGAGGCAGCTATAGCTGCAGTTACAGCAACCTATTATATGGCAATGGTCAGTCCAAATAAAGCAAGAATGCATTATATAGACTTATGTCGTAAAGCGGCTTACTTTGCCTTATCCTGGTATTATACATGGGATGTACCATTTGCTCCTGAACAATTATTAGGAAAACTCAATTTCCACACGCGAGGATGGGGTAATGTATCAGTAGAAAATAATCATGTTGACGTGTTTGTGTTCGAATTGCCAAGCATATTGAAATGGTTGAGTACAGAGACAAACGAAAGAAGATTTGAACAAATGCGCCAAGTTATTTTTAATTCATTAGACCAGTTACTTCCTACCCAAGACCGACTTTGCGGTATAGCCAAACCAGGCTATTATCCTGAAGTGGTACAACATACAACCTGGGATTATGGTAGTCATGGTAAAGGATTTTACCATCGTGTTTTTGCACCAGGATGGACTGTTGCATCGCTGTGGGAAATGTATAGCCCACAGCGTACAATAGATTACTTAAAAGGAAAATAAAGTTCTATTTGGAATGTTCTCTGAGATACTGATTGCGATAACGCTGAGGGCTAACCCCTAAATGCTTCTTGACATATTTGCCAAAGAAACTCAGATTATCGAATCTTAAAGAATAAGCGATTTCCTTGACCGATTTTGTAGAGAACTGCAGTTCGCTCTTAATACGGTCGAGGGTAATCTCAGTAATCACTTCCAGCGGCGCTTTACCCATATATCTTCTTACCAGAATGGCGAGATATTTAGGTGTGATATTGAGAAGCTTGGCATATTCAGCCACATTACGTTCGTGGTTATTTTGATCATTAACCATCATATAGAACCGCTTGGCAAGTTCTTCACCATGTATACCTTTAATAGGAGTATCTTCTTCAGGAACTTCGCGATTCTGATATATCGTCATTACTACAGCGATAAAAGCCTCTAGCATCTTCTTAATAGCATAAGCTTTACGCCCATCGAATAATTTATCGCTTACCATGTCATATATGGTATCGAATAGGGTATAGATATATTGCTGCTGCTGCTTATTCAGACTGATTACAGGGTCCTCTAGCATTTTAGATTTCAACAAGTTCATTTGTGATGTATGCACGAGAAACTGATAAGCTAAAAAGTCTTTAAACGAAATGGTGTCTATAGATGCAGAAGCAGACATATGAGTATCTTGTAATGTAAGACGGCTTGATGCGAAAATAATATCACCAGCTTGATATTGGATTTCTTTCCCGCCCAAATTGCATTTAACCTTACCTTTTTTGCAAATGGCAATAGTTGTATAGTTTAAGGGTGTTGGTCCTTCGTTGACGACAGCCTTAATGCCCTTATACATTTTAAGGTCATTATGATTGAATTCAACTTTAGAGTCAGCAATAAATTCAATCTCATATTTTATAGGCTTACGCATTTTATTTCTCATTCTAGTTATTTTATAGTAAATGCTTCAATTCATTATCTTTTGGCTATCTACTTTGCAAAGTTATACCTTTTTTCGTTTGGACAGATATTCCATATGATATAAAGAATGTTACATATAACAGATAACCATGTTTCTCGTCCCAAAAGAATGTTTTTTAGGGTTTATATAATACAGAAGTTATAAAATATCTTTTTATATTTGCACTTAGATAGAAAGCGTTATATGTCTTTCATGACAAATGAGAGTGATATATTGGCTTGAAAATTGTTAAGACCAACTCAAAAACATAATAAATACAAGTGGTCAGTTCTATGTCCTCTGACCCGACGAACAATTTAAATGTGGAAATGTAATATATTTGTCGACCAGTGTAGATGTGATATCTCTGCTGGTTTTTTTGTAACTTTTCATGCAATTTTTGTATCTTTGCATGCGTGAATCATTAAAAGTAACCTTTTATAAATTAACAATGGGTGGTATTTTCGGAACAATTGCAGTCAAAAGCTGTGTAGATGATGTATTCTACGGCACAGACTACAATTCGCATTTGGGTACTAAGCGCGCAGGTATGGTCACATTTGACCGTGAGAAAGGCTTTACCCGCTCTATTCATAGTTTGGAACGTAATTATTTTCGTTCAAGATTTGAAGATGAACTAGAATCTTTTGTTGGAAACCAGGGTATGGGTGTTATCAGTGATACTGATCCTCAGCCTATCATCATTAACTCTCATTTGGGACGTTATGCAGTGGCCACAGTTGCTCACATTACAAATCTGCGGGAAATCGCAGATGAATTGTTGCAGAAGCGTATGCATTTGAGTGAGATGTCGGCGAACACCATTAACCAGACGGAGATGGTAGCTTTGCTCATTAACATGGGTAATACTTTCGTTGAAGGTATCAACAATGTATTTAAGAAGATTGAGGGGTCTTGCTCAATGGTTATCATCACAGAAGATGGTATGATAGCTGCTCGTGATTTCTTAGGTCGTACACCTTTGGTTATTGGCCAGAAGGATGGCGCTTATGCAGTATCGAGCGAGACGACGAGTTTTCCAAATCTGGATTATAAGACTGTTCGTGATGTTGGTCCTGGTGAAATTGTTCGTCTTCGTGCCGATGGTATGGAGGTATTGCAAGGTCCAAGAGAGCGTCAGCAGATCTGTTCTTTCCTTTGGGTGTATTATGGCTTCCCTACCAGTACCTACGAAGGTATTAATACAGAAGATGTGCGAGAGAAAAATGGTATTATGATGGGTAAGGAAGATGATACCCCTGCCGATCTTGTTTGCGGAATTCCTGATTCTGGTGTAGGCTGTGCTTTAGGCTATGCAGAAGGTAAAGGTATACCTTATAAGAGAGCGGTTCTAAAATATACCCCAACATGGCCTCGTAGCTTTACTCCAGGTAACCAGTCTCGTCGTAATCTTGTTGCTAAGATGAAGTTGATACCTAATAAGGCTATTCTTAATGGTAAACGTGTAGTGTTCTGTGATGATTCTATCGTTCGTGGTACACAGCTTCGTGATAATGTACGTACATTCTTCGAGTGTGGTGCTAAAGAAGTCCATGCACGTATTTCATGTCCGCCATTAGTATATGGTTGTCCGTTTATCGGCTTTACCTCTTCTAAGAGTGATCTTGAACTTATTACTCGTCGTATCATTAAGGACTTTGAGGGTGATGACAAGAAAAATCTTGAGAAGTATGCTACAACGGGTACTCCAGAATATAATCGTATGGTTGAGGAAATCGGTAAGCGATTGGGACTTACAAGTCTGAAGTTTAGCAAGATTGAACATCTCATCGAAAGTATCGGTATGCCTAAATGCAAGGTTTGTACGCATTGCTTTGATGGTAGCAGTTACTGTCATGAGCATGATAATGACTAATGAAGTTCTTGCCACCCCCCTTGGGGGTGTAAGGTTATAATTTTTTATAGAATGGTACCGGAGGTACATTCCTTTATACTGAGTTATAAAGTGAATGTATTTCCGGTTTTTTTATTCTTATGTATTTTATCCAAAAAGTATAAACAAGCGTATTTTATACAATTATTTATTTAACATTAATTTGTATTTTTAGGTTAAAAAATGCGACAAACTCGTAAAAATGCCGATAAATGATACGTTTTGCAAAGTATTTGTTACATTTCGCAAACATGCTCATGTAACAAATAAATATATTTGCATCGAACCAAAATTCTAATATCGCAAGAGAAATACACCGGCCACTATTTAGATCGCATCAGTCATGTTCCTTTTATTTAGCAGTGATGTATTTTCATATATTATAGAATAAAAATGTATTTATATTTAACTAATATGTTTAGTCTAATCATGAAAATGCAACAAGCAAAAATTACTCCTAAATCACTTTCTGGTTGAACCGCCAGAGTACAAACAACGTTTTCAAGCTTTTTCCCGACAAAAAGCCTAACCTATCATTCGTATGCCTTTTACTCTGATATTTGTAAGGGTAAAGGTTAGTCTTAATCTAAAAAAACAACAAAAAGTTTTATGGCGTATTTTAAAACTATGCTCAGGGCCATTATGGTGCTTATCTTGTTGTGCTGTAGTTCACTAGAGAGTTTGGCCCAAAGCCTCATTAAAGGTTTGGTGAAAGATCAGACCGGTGAACCTATTATCGGAGCTACTGTGCGTGTAGCAGGAACTAATACTGGTACGGTTTCCGATTTAGATGGTAACTTCTCAATAGAGGCTGCCCCTAATGCTAAACTGCAAGTTTCTTATGTAGGTTATGAGTCACAGACCGTTGCTATCGCAGGAAAGCGGTTTGTTACCATTGTGCTTAAAGATGATAGCAAGACGCTTAATGATGTAGTGGTTATCGGTTATGGTACCATGAAGAAATCAGATATCTCCGGTTCTGTGGCAACAGTCGATAAAGATGCTGTTATGAAGCGTATACCTACCAATATCGGACAGGCTCTGCAGGGAGCAGCTGCTGGTGTATTGGTTTCTCAGCAGGATGGTACGCCTGATGGTAATTCGGCTATCCGCATTCGTGGTGTAGGAACCATTAATGGTGTAGCAAGTCCACTCTATGTGGTAGATGGTGTTCAGGTGGGTTATGATGCTAACTTCCTTAATCCTCAGGATATCGAAAGTATCGAAGTGCTCAAAGATGCTTCGGCTACAGCAATCTATGGTTCTAATGGAGCCAATGGTGTTATTATGATTACCACCAAACACGGTAATAAAGGAGCTACACACGTAAACCTAACAGCCGATTTCGGTCTGCAGACCTTGCCTTATAAACTGAAGACAGGCAATGTGGATCAATACGCTGCTTCTATTCGTGAGGCACATGCTAACGATGGTACAAATATCTTCAACCAGATTTGGGATGCACAGTATGATGGTAAACGTACCAATATCGACTGGCAGAAAGAAATGACACGCCCAGCACTTCGCCAGCAGTACGGACTTTCTGTATCTGGTGGTGGTGATAAGTCACAGTATAGTGTGTCACTGGGTTATCTCGATGTTAACGGTTTGATAGTAAATTCCAGCTATAATCGTTTCAGCGCTCGTGCCAACATGAACAGTAAGATAACCAAATGGCTCGAAGTGGGCGCAGATCTTAACTATGTACACTCTGCAAGTTATGGTAGTAATGGAGCCTTGAACAACAATGGTAACATGTCTTCTCTTCGTGATTTAGCTTATATGGCACCTACCGAAGACTATCTCGTCAATAATGTCCTAGGTGGCGAATATGTGCATGTCAATTTAGTCAATCCTGACGGTACTTATGGTACTACTTATCAAGGCACATCAGATGGATGGGAAGGTAATACAGCACTCTCTGGTAACCCATATGCATCGCAAATGGAAAATGGAGCACGTAATCGTAATGGTCACGACCGTGTACAGACTACAGCCTATTTAGATGTAACTTTCCTCAACACGAAGGAACATCATCTCAACTTAAAGACGCAGGCTACACATTTGTACACCTCTAATCACTCTAATGATATGACAGGTGGCCATCATCGCTATAATTTTATCGGTGGTTCGCTTCAAGAGATTGTTCAGAAGCAAGACCAGATGCTTCAGCTTTCTTTCAGTGCAGATAATAGCTATAGCTTAGGCGACCAGACCTATCTCACGTATAATTTCAAAAATGCTAATCATGACCTTACAGCAATGGCAGGTTTCGAGGTGAACAAGACGTGGGGCCAATGGTTAAACTCAAGTGCCAAGAATTTTACTACTGCTGATAATTTCGACATCTCACTTACCAATGATCCGACAACTAAGGATAATGGTGGTGCACGTAATCTCGAAAATCATACAATCTCTTACTTTGGTCGTCTCTCTTATGTCCTGATGGATCGTTATATCTTCACCGGTACTATTCGTCGTGATGGTAGTTCAAACTTCAGTAGTAGCAATCGCTGGGGTACCTTCCCTTCTTTGGCAGGTGCATGGCGTATCAGTCAGGAGCCATTCATGAAAAATGTGAAATGGGTGGACAACTTTAAATTACGTATTGGTTGGGGTCAGACCGGTAATGCTGGTAATATGGCGGGCAAGTCAATAGCAGCCCTAAGTGGAAACGCTGCTTATGCCTTCTATCCTGCTAATGGTTATTCTGGTGCCTTTGCTGGTAATCGTGACCGTAAGACAGGCTGGTTTGTTCCTCTTATCGATGAGAATCTGAAGTGGGAGACCAATGAAATGGCAAACTTTGGTATCGATTTCGATTTCTGCTCTAATTGGAGTGTTTCTCTTGATTATTTTATCAAGACTACTAAAGATTTGCTATTGGATCGCCAGATGCGTCCATCTGCAGGTTATACATCTGTTTACACCAACTATGGTACTATCAAGAACAAAGGTTTCGAGTTTGCCATTCGCTATCACAAACAGGTAAATAAAGATTTCGGTTTCAATGTAGCTCTTACTGGTTCTACCATCAAGAATAAGGTTGAGGAAATGGGTGAACCATTGTATAACACATGTTCTGCTAATGGAGCAGGAACCCTCGACGGTTCTAACGTACAGGCCGTTTCTGATGGTGTACACTGGAATAACCACTCTATCTGTGCTAATGGTTACGCTGTAGGTTCATACTATGGTTATCGTACCGACGGAATCATAAAGGATGAAGCAGACTTGAATGATTATTTGAGCAAGGTAAAATTGAGCGAAGGTACAGCACATGTAGGAGACTATAAGTGGAAAGATCTCAATGGCGACAAAACAATAGACAAGAGTGATATGGATATCATTGGCAATGGTTTCCCTTCTCTGAACTATGGTATCAATTTTGGTGCTAATTATAAGAACTGGGATTTCTCACTCTATATGTATGGTGTATTCGGACAGGATATCCTCTCTTATTCAGCCATGCGATTGAGCACAATGATTCCTTCAGACGACCAGACTGTTCCTAATCTGCTCACCGACAACTATCAGAATGCTTTCCGCAATGGTCAAGGTTCTCTTCCACGTCTTACTCTTGTAGATGGTAATTACAATATGCGTTGTAGTGACGCTTGGGTAAAGAATGGTGATTTCCTCCGTATCAGCAATATTCAGGTGGGCTATACCTTACCTTCACTTTGGGTTCATAACCTCGGTATTCAGAATGCTCGTGTATATTTTGGTATTCAGAATCTATGCATCCTTTCAGGTTACGCCAAGTATGGTGACCCTGAAGTAGGACAGGGTTCGGTACTCTATACCGGTCTTGATACTGGTCGTTACCCTATGCCTCGTACATTCATGGCAGGTGTAAACGTAACATTCTAATTTGCTCTCAACCATAATAAGATGAATCGTATGAAAAAAAGATATTTAATATATGGAACAGTTGTATGTAGTATGTTGGCTATGGGCTTGACATCGTGCAACAACGACAATTTTCTTGATACTACACTATACAATGCTATTCCAAAAGATTTCATGTATAGCTCAGATGCTAATGCAACAACAGGTCTTAATGGCATTTATGACCAGGTTTTCCCAAATGATGACTATGATGGTGACTGGGGCTTTAAGCCAAATTTGTTTACGGGTAGTCATCCTACCATAGATACGCAGGCTACGGGTTGGGATAAGGACTGGAATACGCAGAAATGGGGCGCTTCAAGCGAAGAATTGCTCAAGGGCTGGCGCCATGTATATGCTGGTATTGTTCGTGCCAATGATTATCTGGCTGGTCTGGAGGCCTCCACGGGACTCAGTGAGGGTGTCAAGAAAAGTCTTCATGGACAGGGATGTGCACTCCGAGGATTCTTTTACCATTGGTTGGCTACCACCTTCGGGCGTGTGCCAATGTTGAAGACTGGTGAGACTTATATGAATACACCAACCAAGGCCCGTGCAGCTACTTACAGTGAAATGTGGAATTTCATTATCGACGACTTTAAGACAGCTGCTGATGAACTGGATTGGGCTCCGATGAATGGACAGTATGGCCGATGCACCAAAGGTATGGCTCTAACGTATCTGGCCGATGCCTACATGTGGAAAGCATATCGTCTTACCGATGGCGCCAATGGACAGGAGCAAAATGAGAATGAGGCTAAAAAGTGTCTGCAGGAAGCTGAAAAATGTCTGAAGCAGGTACTAGACAGTAAAGTCTATGAACTGAGCCGTTCTTTCACAACAAACTGGGACCCTGCTGGTGCCTGGAATAAGGAGACGATATGGTGCGAACAACTCGATGAAGGTACCAACTGGGGTGGATGGAATGATATGACCTCTAAGCTTATGTTGAAGTGGTATACAGCTTGCCCTGAGAATGGAGGATGGGGGTCACTCTACCTCTCTTGGGAGTGGTGGAGCAGTTACGAAAAGGGTGATAAGCGCCGTGAGGCTTCTGGCTATACGGGAGCTGTTCCACAGATTGATCCGAATAATCCTGCTTATGATCCTCAGTATGAGGGATGGTATGAACCAGCTGTTTACGGCAAGAATCCTTATTTGCAGGAAGTTCTCGGCCAGTCTAAGGGTGCTGATACCAAGACTGCTCAGTTCCACTTTACCAATGGCGAATGGGCACCATCCATCTGGAGTGCTAAATTGTGGCGTACAGCTACAGCTGATTATTTAAGTTGGAGTGATGGTCACTGGAGTCCTACACCTATTTACTGGAAGCGTCTGCCTAACGTGATGCTCGATTATGCAGAGTGCCGTTTCCGTCTTTATGGTGGTGATGATACTGAAGGGTGGAAGATGATCAACGAACTTCGTAATCGTGCTTTCGGTAAACTCGAAGATGGTCATGAGAAAGAACTTACCGACAAATTCCTGCCATACTATAACGACTATGCTCACTGGGTAAGAAATGCCCGTGAAGCAGCTAAAGTTCCTATTCATGATCTTACGGAGTATCCGATTCCTTTCGGAAGTACTGTAGCTACAGTGCCTGATGCCAAGACAGTGTATACTGCTTTGAAAGCTAAGAAAGGTTTCGATTCTCCAGTATGGAAAGTCGCTGTTAATGAGGAACGTCGTAAAGAATTCAATTGTGAATGGTGTCTTCGTCCTGATATGCAAAGGAGCGGTTATATGGCCGATCATGTAGCGCATAATTATCCTGAGCGTGGTGAGGCAAGTGATATGGCTAACAGTCCATGGACTGTACGGCAATATAAGTATGATGACCGTAAGATGGATATGCCAATACCTGCTGATGAACTGACGAAGAACACGGAGTGTGATCAGAATGAAGCTTATAGGGCAGATGAGAAGTGATAAACTAGTGCTAAATTTTTAGACGTTAAATGGGGAAAGGTGCTGAATGGTGATTCGGTATACTTTCCCCTTATTATTTAGTGCGCTCTTGGCAAGATACCGCGTTCGGGTTAAAGAATGTCAAAATAAGATGCTCTATTATATTTATTCTTACCTTTGAAAAGTTATATATAGCATTTTAAATATGAATGAGAATCTGAACGGAAGATATAGGATGAAAGATTTTAGAAAATTGCTTTTTCTGATCTTGATGTGTTTGTTGCCTTTTGCTATAAATGCGCAGAGTTATCAAGATGGTTGGAAAGAAGTAGATGAGGCCGCTCGTCGTGATTTGCCAAGAAATGAACTGAAAGCGCTCGACAAAATTATAAAGAAGGCTACTCGGCAGAAGAACTATGGTCAACTGATGTCGGCTGAGCTTGTCAAATTAAGTGTTCGTCGTACGTTAGAGCCTGATTCGGTGAAAGGTATTTATGCCAATTATCGAAAGACGGCAGATTTGCTCGACAAGAAGAATCCTGCTTTGGCGGCAATTTATTATGCTGTTGTCAGTGATAAGAAGAAAGCCTTGGCTCATTTGGATGTTTTGGCTGCTACACGCCATGAGAATTATGTGCCTTTAGTAAATATAGGAGTAAGCAGTAGTATTTTTAATCACGACTTACTTCATGTTATCGGTTTTTATTTCAATGCTTATGATGAAATGTCGGCTTATTACCAGCGTAAAGGCAATAAGCTTGGAGCTTTTATAGTGGAAGGTTTAGGGCTGATAAAAAAAGGTGATTACAGACAGGTAGATGCTTTGATTAAGGCGCATCCTGAGTTTGATGAATCTGTTTGGCTTGCCGGTAAGCGAGCTGAGAGAATATCAAAATCGATAGATCGTGGCCACTATGCCGATAGTGTCTTGAGGTGTCATCCTCATAATCGTTATGTCAATATCTTGCGAAATCAAGTCAACGATTGTATGTATCCGAGGGCCAATATTTCTATCAGTAGAACCATATTATCACCTCTGGATAGTATCAAAATGGATATTACTACTCGAAATATTCACCAGTTGAAGTTTGAGGTTCGTCGTTTAATCAATGATACTACGGTGAACGAGAAAGTGGAGATGGAACAAACGATTAATATCAACGTCGACGACGTCTTCCAATCAATCAAACAAAATTATTCTCTTCCTTCTCTTCCAATCGGATGGTATGAAATCCGTGCTATAGGCGATGATTATCAGGCTTCTGTGGCTAAATGTCAGGTGAAAATCACGGCTCTTTACCTTTTGGCTACGAAGTTGCCTGGTAATAAGTATCGCATGGTAGTAGTTGATCGCAAAACGGGTAAACCGGTGTCTAAGGCTTCTATCCATACTTATATGAGTTCTACCCATAAACCAGGTACAGTTTATACGTGTGACGAGAAGGGAGAAGTGCTCATAGATGCACCTGCCAACTACAATACTCAGGTACGTTATGCACCTGTTTTGGGTCGAGATACCTATTGCCCTGCAGAGTTACTTTATCCTTCTTTCTATAGTAATGTCTCTGCTGAGAATCATAACGACGTCGATAATATACGATGCCACACCATGACCGATAGAGCTATTTATCGTCCTGGTCAAAAGGTGCATCTTGCTGCTACAGTCTATAGCGATACGAGCAAGGGTAAGATGAAGACTCTCGAGAATATTCCTATAGGCGTTATCGTCAGCAATGCTGATGATCAAGAGGTAGACACACTCATCGCCAATACTGATGCTTATGGAACGATAGCCGTGGAGTATCAATTGCCTAAAAATGCCAAAACAGGTCATTGGAGTCTGATGGTTACCAATGATGTTAAGAATTTCGCAGAAGATACGGAGTCTTTTGTATCTACACATCAAGGCGTATATATCCATAAGCATTTTTCTCAGAATATAGATTTCTCAGTAGAAGAGTATAAGCGACCAACCTTTACAGCTGAATGGATTAGTCCAAAGGAGGCGTATTGTCAAGGTGATACCATCACGCTGAAAGGTAAGGCTTCTACCTTTGCAGACAATGCCGTTCAAGGGGCCCGCGTGGTATACTCTGTTGGAAATAACAGTAAGGATACTACGATAACCGATAATAAGGGTATTTTTTCCGTAAGAGTTCCTATTCATTCTACAGCAACTTACGAGTGGGGTAGAAGAGTGACTGTAAGAGCTACGGTTACTGATGTAAGTGGGGAGAGTCACGAAGCACAAATATCACTGCCTGTACGTAAGAGTCCTGCGCGCTTGTCCGTTATGGTTAATGATGGAGGAGAAACTGTAACTCAAGATTCGCTTCGTATTATGATTACACGTAAAAACCTTTCTGACCAGCCGATAGCGGGTAGTGCTTTCTGGTATTTGGTACCTCAAGGTAAGACGACCAAGATAGAGGCGGGTGATGCTATACGCAAGGTCAAGGCTAATCAAACTTTTACGATTTCCACCCGAGCTCTGCAGATGCATACAGGTGATTATATACTTTATGCCATCTGTGAGGGCGATACTTCGCAGACTGATATTCGTGTGGTAAATTTAGCTGATAAGCATCTCTGTACCTCTTCTGATATCTGGCTTTACGCTGATCATGTAGGCTATAAGAGTACGAAAGATGCAATACGAGTACAGTATGGCAGCAGTAGAAAAAATGTAACTTTCTTCTACACTTTAGCTTCAAGCCGTCAGATACTCAAGAAGGAGCAACTTTCGTGTGATAGTTCGCTTCAGGTATTGACCATACCTTATGATAAGTCGATGGGCGATTTGGCTATCCTAACGTTGGCTATGGTGAAAGACGGCAAAGTATATCAGATGGAAAAACAACTAACAGGTCCAAGAGAGTCTGAGCCAAAATTGCAGGTTACTTGGAGTACTTTCCGCGATAAACTACAGCCGGGTGAGAAAGAAACTTGGAAAATGAATGTGCGTTATCCAAATGGAAAGCCAGCAGATGCCCAACTCACGGGTACAATGTTCGATCAAGCACTCGATTACTTGAAAGAGTATTATACAATGGATGTTCCAACCTTTACACCTTATATTACAAGCTCATGGTCTGGTCTTACTAACCATTATGATTCAGATCATCTGTTCCATTACTTCCCATATCATCCAGAGTCCGACCTTTCTTTTAGTGCATTTCGTAGAAATCTGATGCAGGGTAGAGTGGGACTCGATGATATTGCCTTGTTGAAGAGTGCTGATGAAGGAAAATATGATGCTGGTAAGGTCGGCTTGATAATGGGTGTTGTTACTGATATGGAGGGTAACCCTCTTATTGGTGCCACAGTGAAGAGCAAAGATAATATGAAATCAGCCATTACGGATGTAAATGGACAGTTCAAAATCGCCTCTCAGCATGCCCTTGAATTGGTATTCTCGTTTGTGGACTTCATGAGTGAAAAGATAGTAGCTCAGCCGGGGGCTTCCTTACGTGTAAGACTACGTGAGAGTGTTAACCGACAGAAAGATGTAGCAGTTGTAGGTTATGGTGTGCGGAAGAAGAATTTCGTGGTAAACCGGGCTGTGTCTGCAGATGTGATGAATGTAGCAATGGCAGCAGATAATAGTATCATGATACGAGGATCAAAACTACAGGTAGAAAGTGCTGCTACCCCCGCATCTTCCAATCATGTGTCTGAGGAGATTTTACCTAGTGTCTCCCCTCGTACCAACTTTAGTGAATTGGCCTTCTGGCAGCCACAATTGGTTACAGATAAGAAGGGCAGAATCAATTTAACCTTTACTTTACCCGAGAGTATTACAGCCTGGCGATTTATCGGTTGGGCTCACGATAAGCAGATGCGTACTGGTTGGGCCAACGCTATGGTCAAAGCTCAGAAAGCCTTTGTGGTCCAGCCGAATATGCCGCGCTTTATGAGACGAGGTGATTCTGGTGAACTGGTATCGCGTATTGTGAATACCTCAGAGCAAAATCAGAAGGGAACTATCGTGATGCAACTCCTTGACCCTGCTACAGAAGAGGTAATTTATGAAGAAAAGAAACCTTTTGTGGTAAATGCTCAGCAAACTACTTCTGCTGTTTTCACCATCGATTTGCGTAAGAGTGATACCATAAAAGATGGTGTTATCTGCAAAATCGTGGCTGCTACTGCTGATGGCACAGCCGATGGCGAACAGCATTATCTGGCTATACTTCCTAATAAAGAGATCATTACCAAGAGTATGGCTGTGCGGATAAAGCGTGGCGAAACAGCTACAGTGCCAGTTGAAAAACTCTTTGGAAAGAATGCTTCTCAACGTAAACTGATTATTGAGACAACAGAAAACCCTATATGGTATGCTGTACAGGCTCTTGGAGGACTTACCCTACCTAAGTATGAAGATGCTTTCAGTCAGTTGTCGTCTTTTTATGCCAACAGTCTTATCGCCAAGATAGGTAGTCAGTTTGATAACGATTCTATTTTCATTAAGATGCTCGGTACGGCAGCTAATCCAGATACTTTACGTCATCGTATAGATGAGGCTGCAAGTAAACTCGGAAACCTACAACATAACGATGGTCGATGGAGCTGGTTTAGTGGCATGCCAGGTAATGATTATATGACCATCATGATAGCCGAACAACTGGTTCACCTGAATCAGTTGATTGGTGCTGGACAATCAACACGCCTTCCTGTTTTGACTGCAAGTATAACTAATGCAGAGACGATGTTACGACAGGCGATGCCGGTTATAGACAAGTGTATTAGCGATGAGGCCAAAACGATGCGTAAGAAGGAAGCAGAAGAGCGCCAACGCACTAAAGGCAGAGTAAAATCATTACCATATATACCATATGAAATGGTAAACCATGCTCTTTATGTTCGTGCAATGGCAGGAGGAGTAGAGAGTGACAGTCTCAAATCAGATATCGATTATCTTATGAGTAAGATTATAGACCGTCCTGATCAGTTAACCATTTATGGCAAGGCTATTCTGGCTAATGTACTTGATAAGCGTGGAGAGAAGCAATATGCCCGTGAATTTCTGGAGAGTATTCGCCAATATAGTGTAAAAACACCGATGATGGGTGTTTACTTTGATACGAGTAAGGCTCACTCTTCATGGTACGACTATAAGTTACCTACTGTAAGTATGGCGCTTGAAGCCTTCCATAAGATTGCGCCAAGCGATACGGCTATGCTCGTCGGTATGCAGACTTATTTGCTCGAAGAAAAGCGTACACAGGAATGGGATACACAGATTAATTCGGTGAATGCCATTTATGCTCTGTTACTCGATAATATGAAAGATATGCATGAATCAGAGGGGGTAGTACATGTTGCAATGGATGGAAAATCTGTAGCTATGGGTGATGCAACCGCCATTGTTGGTTTCTGCAAGACAGAACTGAAGGAACCAAAAGGAAAGATGCTCACGATACAGTCAGACCCTTATCCTGTAGCCCAGCATAACAAATCCATTGTAGCGGGAATGTCATGGGGGAGTGTCTATGCTCAGTTTGAACAGCCTGTAGCAGATATTGATGCCAGTTTCTCGAGTGGTTTTACAATTAGTCGACGTTTGGAATTTGCAGACAGTACCAAGACTCCTACCGTAGGCGATAAAGTTCGCGAAGTCATTATCATTCACGCAGAACGTAATTTTGATTATGTTCGTGTAACCAGCAATCATGCTGCCTCGCTCGAACCCGTAAAGCAGTTAAGTGGTTACGACTGGAGATTCAATTGTTATGTATCGCCTTACGACAGTCATACCGATTACTTCTTCAATACCATGCCAAAGGGCGATTATACATTGACTACGGAGTATTATATCGATCGCAAGGGTGAATATCAGAATGGCTCTTGTTCTGTTCAGAGCGTTTATGCACCAGTATTCAAAGCCTATGCCAGTCAGAGATAGAGAAATCATACTATAGCTTGACTCTTTATTTGAGTAAAACGATTTTTTTTTAGTAATTTTGCATTTCGTATCATTTAAAGGTGAAAAGAAAAAATCAGTTTATAATATTAAATAGGGAATGAAGTCACAATTGAAAAACAAGATTTTGGCTATAGTCTTGACTTCTGTCGGCGTGACAGCTAGTGCTCAAAATGTCCAACTTCATTATGACATGGGACACGTACTTAATGGTAATCTAACTTCTCGTCCAAGTGTAACAACAACTGTTGAAATGTTTAAACCCGATGCGTGGGGTAGTACATTTATGTTTACTGATATTAATTATCAGCGTGATGGTGTAGAAGGAGCCTATTGGGAAATTTCACGTGAATTTCATGTGAGCAAGAATAAGCAGTGGGCAGTACATGTAGAGTATAATGGTGGTTTGAGTTCTAATGAAAAGACATGGGACGCTACTCGTTTTCAGCATGCTGTGCTGGCTGGTGGTGCATGGAATTGGCATTCAGCAGATTTTACTAAAACATTCTCGCTTCAGGCCATGTATAAGTATTATTTCAAGAATCGTCATTATGGGGCCCGTCCTTTCAGTGGTTTTCAGCTTACAGAAGTATGGAGCATTCATTTTTTAAATCGACTTTGTACTTTCTCTGGTTTCAATGATCTTTGGTATGATCCTAATGTAAATGGTAAACTTATTTGGTTGAGCGAACCTCAGTTTTGGTTTAATCTGAATACGATTAAAGAATGGGATAAAATTAATCTGAGTGTAGGAACAGAGGTTGAGTTATCCAATAATTTTGTTTGGAACGATCAGGGACAAAATAATCGCTTTTATGCTATCCCAACATTGGCATTAAAGTGGACTTTTAATTAAAAAGACAAGTGCGACATCATTTCATTGTTAAGATGGAATCATGTCGCACTTTTTACGAATCACTTGATGACTTCAGAGAAGTAGAAATCACGCAAAGGTTTCACTAAGAAATCTCCCTTGACGGTTATATTTTTTTGCAATTTGATATCCTGTGATGAGGCTCCTATTTTGACCGTAAATGTGCCAGGGGCGATATTCCATTGTCGTTTACCGTTGTTAGAATAATAGCCAAACTGTTCTGTGTAGAGTTTTACCTTTACTTTCTTACGCTCACCAGCCTTGAGTGATATGCGGGCAAAGCCCTGCAGTTGGATAGGGCGGATATTCTGATTCTCTTGAGTAGGAGACAAGTAAACCTGAGCGATTTCATCAGCATCCATTTTTCCCGTATTTGCTACTTCGAATGCGATATGCAAGCTTTCATCAGAGGTCTTCACTTCTGCAGGAACTTCAAGATTACTATAGTCGAAAGTGGTATAGCTCAGACCATAGCCGAAAGGCCAAGCCACACGTGAATCCTGTTTGGCAGAATAGTTATAGCAGATGGGCTCGTCCAGTTCTACATTCGGATAACTTACAGAAAGTTTAGCTGATGGAGACACGTTACCGTAGAGAATATCTGCAACAGCATGACCACCTTCCTCACCAGGATACCAAGCCTGGATAACAGCAGCACAACGGTTGGCAATGTTAGAGATGACTTGCGCTCTTCCACCAAAAACAACCAGCACAACAGGTTTTCCTGTAGCCAGAAGTCGTTCTACATATTGTTCCTGATGTCCCGGGAGGCAAAGCCCCTGTCGATCACGATTTTCGCCACATAGCATTACATTCTCACCAACAGCTGCGATGATAACATCCGCCTCCTTTGCCATGGCCAGAGCTTCAGTTTCATCAGCCTTTTCACCAGAATCGACCTTGCGATGTAATACCTCGTATTCCCAAGCACGTTCATCACCAGATACAGCATACTTGGTTTCAATAGTATCAGTCCAGTCACATCCGCGGGAATAAGAAATATTTATCCCCGCAGGCTTTCGGTCTTTCATACCTTCGAGGAGTTTCACGATATGAGGATGGTCAAGATCTTCAGTTACCTTCTTCCAGAAATAAGTCATTGCCGGGAACGAATAGTCACCACACATGGCCCACATCGTATTCGCATTCGGACCTGTGACGAAGATATTCTGTTTGCCTCGAAGCGGTAATATCCCTTTATTTTCAAGTAAAACGACACTTTGTGTAGCGATATCGTAGGCAGTCTGTCGCTCCTCCTTACTATCGAGCTGAATAGGATCTTTGCTGTAGAGATAAGCGTTTTTGTCGAAGAGCCCTTGGCGATATTTATGGCGAAGAACATCTTTTACAGCACGCTCAAAAGCCTCGGGCTTAACCATACCTTTATCGAGACCTTCCTGCAGGAACTTATAGTTGGCACCGTGCGGAAAATCCACATCGTTGCCAGCGTTGATCGCTGCAGTAGCCTTCTGAAGAGGAGTATTAAGACCAGGAACTTGGTCTATGGCTGTATAGTCACTAACCACCATACCATCGAAGCCGAGATAGCCACGAAGAATATCGGTCAGTATCTCATGATTAGCTACACAGTTAGTACCATGTACAGCGTGATAACCAGGCATCAGCGCTTTGCTTCCAGCCAGACGAATCATTGTTTCGTGAGGAAGTAGAATTTCTTCCATCATCTCCTTTTCCTTAGCATCGCCTCCGCCACCATATCCGAGATAGTGCTTGCTGCAAGCCCCCACACCCTTGGTTAAGTCGCCCTGTTGCAATCCCTTGACAAAGGCAGTACCCATTACAGCCGACAGATACCCATCTTCGCCATACGACTCTTCGAGCCGGTTGAAACTCGGATTTCGGCATACGTCTACCATAGGCGATAAGGAGAGTACGCCCCCCATTTTGCGCATATCGATACCCGTTTGTAAGGTCTTTCGCTCAGCTAGTTCGGGATTAAAAGAGCATGCTTGTCCTATTTGTTGCGGATAGATCGTAGCATCTTTCGTGTTAACACCCGAGAGCACTTCTTCGTGGAAGAGAGCCGGAATTCCGTTAGGAGTATGATGTATGAGCCAGTCTTGTACAGCAGCAACGCGGTCTCGAAGAATATTTGCATCGAGCGGTTTTTGGCTGGCATATTGAGAGAAGTGACCGATACCAAACGGAATCAACTCTTTACATTTTACGGTATCCAGATTACCCTGTTCATCAAACAAGTCATCCATATATCCACTACGTAATTGGTTAATGCGTTCTTCCTGCGACATTCTATCGTAAAGAGCGTCAACCTGCTGATTAATAAGTATAGTTTGGTTATTACAACTGACAAGAGCTATAGAAGCACACATAAGCAATATTTTTTTTCTCATGTTAAGGTTTAATGTTATTATTTGGTTAGCTATGGTGCAAAGATACATTTTTCTTTGAAAATATAACTCTATCTATTTACAATAATCCCAAAATCATCTTATTTGCTTTGTCAACCACTGACGTTTCTAGTGAAGCAAGGTAAATCCGTGTCGTTGCTTCAGAGTCATGTCCCATACCTTCGCTGATAACAGATAAAGGTATATTTTTAAATTTGGCAGCACTTGCCCAAGAGTGGCGAGCTACATACATGGTCAGTGGTCTCTGGAGTTTAAGCATAGTCGAAAGCTCTTTTAAGTGATAGTTCACTAAATGAAGGGCATTGTTGTATTGTTTTCGTTCCTTGCCTGGTTTGGTAATGATAGGAAGAAGATAGATCGTCTCATTTTTAGGGTATTTGTCGATAATCTCCTCCATGCACTTCTCCCACTTGATCGTGAGCAGCTGACCCGTTTTTTTTCGTCGGTAAGTCAGAAAACCGTTTTTCAAGTCTTTCTTTTTGAGGTATGACATGTCGATGAAAGACATGCCACGAGTGTAGAAACTGAATAAGAACATATCACGTGCATAATCGAGTATCGGTTTCAACGACAAGTCCTGTTCTTTCAAGGCTTTAATCGTTTTGATAGGAACGGCTCGTTTAACAGTTTTCTCAACTCCCGTATAGACGTGTCGAAACGGATAGATTTGTGGAGTCAGCTCCTTTTCTACGGCACGATTATAGACGGCGCGAAGATTGCGCATATAAAAAGAAATGGTGTTCATGCTAACCCCTCTGGCTTTCAGATAAGCCTCATACAGAAGCATGAGGTCAGAATTGATGCCATTAAGTGGGATATCTCGTCCGTCTCGAAAAGCGATAAAACTTTTAAGTGTAGCGGCATAAGTCTCAGATGTTCGGATCTTGCCCAAAAGCTTTAATTGTGTTATGGCATTGTGCATGAAGGTGAAAAACGAAGTTTCTTTAGTTACACGTTGGAATGTAGCTATTATAGTATCCGTCGTATATCTAAGTTCCTCTGTCTCCATTTGTCTGATAATGCTTTTCAATCGGGTGAAGTCCCATTTCAAATGCTCCTTGATATTGCACAATACAGCGTATCGGTTTTCGTTCATGATAATACATTCTTCTGTTGCATCCCATTCATTTGCAAAAATATGATAGTCGGTGTTTAACTGGCGAACTACGCGGTTATGGATAATTTGAAAATAGATGCATCCTTCTTTATCTTCAACAGTGGAAGGTCTAAACTTTATTTTTATTGATGTCATAGTATAAAATTATAGTTGTTACATTGTATACTGTGATGGGGAATATTTTATATCCCAAATCGAATAAAAATATAGAGAATTAATCCATTTTTTGAGTAAGTCTAGTATATAAATTCTCGTTTTTTGTATTGGATAGAGCGATAAAGTATCGTATTTTTAGAACCTTTGTGCTTAAATTGAGCGCAAATGAAAAAAGAACAATCTTCTTTACAAATTCAGCAACTGGACGCACAATATAATAATGTTCGTCAACTTTTCAACACTATAAGAGTGCTACATGAAAAATATTAACTATATTTGCACTTGTATATTGAATCTTGAACAAAATAAATACTTACTTATGCGTATAATCTTAATGTCTTTTCTATGGCTATGCTCAATTGCTTCTTTTGCTCAGACAATAACAGGTCGTGTTATTGATGAATTGTCACAGCCTTTGGCTTTTGCTAATGTTGTATTATTAAATAGTGCTGACTCTTCTTTTGTTAAGGGAGTTATAACCAAGGACGATGGTACATTCATCATTGATGCAGAAGGCAAGGACGGATTACTTAAACTTTCAAGCGTGGGTTATCAAACCATGTTTATTGCTGTCCAGCATGGGAGTGTGGGAGACATTAGGATGCAACTTGCTACCCAAACACTTGGTGAGGTGGTGATAAAAGGTGAATATCCTCAATACAAGATGACTGCAGGCGGTATGGCTGTGGATATTCATAATTCGATGCTTAAAGATGTTGGAACGGCAGATGATGTCCTTTCTATGCTACCAAACGTGCAAGGCGAGGACGGAAAATTTACTGTGTTTGCTAAGGGAACTCCTGAGATATACATCAATAACAAAAAAGTGCAGGATATTCAAGAACTGAAACAACTGAAATCTACAGATATCAAGAGCGTATCAATAATAACCTCACCTGGTGCAAAATATAACGCTGAGGTGGGTGCCGTGATACGTATTAAAACCTTAAAGCCTCAGGGTGATGGTTTTGGCGTGGAGACATATAGTTGGCTAGGTTATAACAAGAAATGGGCAAACTATGATGACGCTACGGTAAAATATCGCACAGGTGGCTTGGAACTAACAGGTTCAATGGCATTGAATCATGCTAACTACTCTGAGGACAACACATTGGCTACTGATATTTATACAAACGGCAATCATATCAATATTAGTCAATATGCTCCAAATAGTTTCTGGTACACCCTTGTTAATGGCAAGATAGGTGCAAGTTATGATTTTAATGTCGACAATTCTATAGGTTTCTCTTATAAACTGAAGGGTTCTATTTATCAAGGTGGAACAGCTCAAACATTACAAAATATAAAGCGTAATGATGTTCTTGAAGGAAATGTTGATCAGTTGATGATAATACAGATGAGCGATAACCCACAACATGAAGCAAATATGTATTATGTGGGTAAGGCTGGCAAACTTGGTATTGATTTCAATGGAACATGGATTTGGAAGAAAAACACACGTAATCAAGCTTCCCATGAAGAAAGTCTGCAATTGGGTAATCGTGAGGTAAATACATACAACGTAAATCGTAATAATCTGTTGGCTGGAAAATTAGTGTTGAGTTATCCTGTGTGGAAGGGCGAACTGAGTGTAGGTTCTGAGATAAGCCGCTCTAATAATCATGGTGTTTATACCAATATGGAACAGGTATTATTGCCTTCAGATGATGAAATAAAAGAAAGTAATACAGCTGCTTTTGCAGAATATCAGTTGAATTTAGGAGGATGGAACTTTGTTGGAGGCTTGCGCTACGAATCGGTTAATTCTGATTATTATTCCTTTGGAAAATTCCAGACAGAGCCAAGTCGAAAATATCGTGATTGGTTCCCTAGTGTTACCTTAGGATGGGAAAAGAATAAATGGGGTGTTCAGTTGGGATATGATAAGCGTATAAGTCGTCCAAGCTATCGTTCTTTAAATTCTAACGTACAATATGACAATCGCTATCAATATGAAGGTGGTAATCCGTTGTTGCGTCCAACAATAAAGCAGAATCTCAGTCTGAATGTCACCTATTCTTGGTTGAGTTTCATTGCAGGATACAGACGTGACAAGGATGTACAGCAGAGTTTTGGTAGCCTGTATAAGGAAGGAACGGAAATAACAATATGGACAGATCGCAATTTCGATAAGGCTGAATTCTATAACCTCTCGCTAACAGCCTCTCCTAAGTTTGGATTCTATTTGCCAACGCTCACAGTTAGCTACTGGCAGCAGAACTTTGACACAAAGGCTTATGGTGTAGATAGGAATTTTAATAAGCCAGAGTGGGAATTCGACTTCCGCAATTGGTTTACCCTCAACAAGACAACCAAGGCAATGCTTTATTTGCACTATTCAACAAGCTATTATAATGGTTTTACTTATTACAACCATGACTTTAGAGTGAATGCTCGTGTTCAGAAGAAATTCTTTGATGATAAGATTACAGCAGCTATTATAGCCAACGATATCTTTCGTACTAAGCGTGACAGCTGGACAGGTTATTTCCCTGTAACAACGATGTCGAGGGATGCCTATACCTTTACCCAGTCCATCGGTGCCTCTATCACATACAACTTCAATACCTCTCGAAGCAAATACAAAGGAACTGGTGCTGGTAATGCAGAGAAGGAAAGATTGTAATGATAAAAGACGTGGGAATTAGAAGAGATAACCTAATGATATCTGAATGTTACGGTTCTTGCAACCGTCTACGACTTTAGATGTTCCAGTCAATCCATGAATATATCGTCCTTCTATAAATACATTGTTATTGAAACGATAGCCTAGTCCACCAAAAATACCAAAATCGATCTTCTTGGTATTGTTAGAAGAATAAGTGTCATATGTGTTTTCCCAATTCTCTAGTTCGCCTTTCTTGGAAAGCAAATAGCCTATCTGTGGACCACATTCTGCATAAAAACCGTCGACAAAGTAGTATTTTATTGCAATAGGGAGGTTGATATAATGACTTGTAACGGTATAGTTCTCATTGGCTATGTTTTGTTCAATAGCTGTAGTATAGATGATGTCTTTATATCCTTGTTGAGAATAGAGAAGATCTGCTTCTAATTCTAATTGATCCGTTAAAGCGTAATTCATAACTCCTCCAATATGAAAGCTTGTTCGAAACGATAAATCGCTGGAAATATACAGTTGTTCTACTTTACCTTGAGTTTCTTTAGAAAAGTTTAATCCCCCCTTTACTCCAAATCTAAGTTTTTGTGCATTTGCTGTAAGTGCTATGACTGCAACAAATAAAGTTAATGCTGTTTTCTTTACCATTTTTTTGTGATTAAATTGTTACTTCTGTTTTTATGGTTATTTTTAATTACCTTTATAACGCATGAAGAGACTATTTGTTGCTAATATTGAGAAATATTATTGAGCTCTTTGAGTTGGTTTTCATCAACGTTATCAGTAAGACCCTTTTTGAGTTCTTCCCATGAGATTTGCGTAGCAGGCGCAAAGGCATCAGAATTCATATAACGAAGAATGCCACGATAAAGAGCTTTCGTTTCAGGAAGTTTGCTACGTAGATTAGTCATGCAGACCATTAATTTACCTTTGCCAACTTGGAATTCAAAGATAAGTCCCAGACGATGATTACGTTCGATATTATCAATAACTTGTACGATAGGGCGATACTTCTTATCTAAGTTATCGAGCATGAGTGGGCGACTGTTCTTGGTAGCATCAAACCATTGCCATGAAGTGTAGCTGTCAGTTGGGAAATCAGCAAAGATAGGATGCAGAGGGTTAGCGATATACAGGCCGAGTGTACCCGGAGAAACAGGTTTCTTGTTGTTTTCGCTGATTGTCTTAAACATACGCCAGTTCCAGTAATCCGTCAAGAAGAGTCCGCCAACGGTATTTTTGTAGAGCGCAGAATCGTTTGCGAATGTCGTACTGTCAGGCATCCAGAGAACGACAGCGCCTCGTTTTAACTTATTGGCGACAGCATCGTTCAGTGTACTTGTAATCAGCACTTTACCTTTTTCTGCTTCTGCCTTATCGATGGAAGGATAGACCCATATACTGTAATTGTTACGATATACTTCCTCATTATTATCAGAAGAAGCCGTTGTGAGCGTTAAACTATACCTACCAGATTGCAAGTTTTTAGCCTGAGGTATACAGATAGTTCCCACTGAGATGAGCCCTTGAGCATCAGAATTTACAGTTAATTGTCCCTGTACGATGGTCGTATCCGACAAATAAGTTGTATTACCATTTTTGCGAGAGAGTCCCCAAAGAATATTTTTACCCTTCAAGGAAGCACCACTGTAATTAGCTATTTTGATATCAGCCAGAATCGTCTCATCAGAAAAGCAGAATTTAGGCAGTTCAGCCAGAATAACAGTATTATAGCACCACTGTTTCCATTCATCTTGGGTGGTAATCCCTTTTGTTTGCATATTGGCATCGAGAATACCCACGTAAGCCGAACCCTGTCCTGGATAATCCTGAATGTCGAGGAGCTGGAAGCCGGCCATGTTCTTGGTACGGAGATCCATTTCGATATCAGCCTTATAGAGTTGCACGGCCCATTTTCCGCTGGCATCATGGAAGACTTTAGCCATGTCGGCCAGACCGGCTTTTTGCAGTCTTCTCTGGAAAGTCATCATATTATACGGATAGAGCACCCCTTTATACTCAGGTATTTCTGTTTCGAAATCAGGATAAGTCTGGAATTGGCCCGTCTCGTGGCTGATAACAGGAACATTGGCTGCATCGCAGGCAAGATCAAAATTTCGGGTGGAATTCGGATAGAAATGGTTGAGCATACCACCATCGTAGACATCGGCAAAGGCGAATGAGCCACGAGTGTGGGTGTTATAGTTGCCCCATCCTTCGCCACCGATACGACAAGTGGTGAAGTAATCCATTCCCGGTTTGATGCCCTGGTAGCCTAGATAGAAGTTAGAGCCGAAAGTATAGAGTTTTTCAGGTGCCATTTTGCGGAAAGTATCCACAAATTGTTTCATGGCTTCGATAGAACCCCAGAGTTCATTACCTAAAGCCATCATTTGGAAACTAGGATGATGTCCATAGGTACGGATAATATTCTTGCCTTCTTTCAGAAGAAAGGTCATGAGGGTAGAATCTTCAGCCTTGAAATCCCCCCAGAAAGGAAGTTCTGGTTGTAAGTAGATACCCAACTCATCAGCTGCCTGAAATGCAGCTTCAGGTGGACACCAGGAATGGAATCGAATGTGGTTGATGCCATAGGTACTGAGCTGCGTGAGATATTCTTTCCAGTCATCAGTCTTCATGGCAACATGTCCCGTTTGTGGCCATACGCAGGCATCATGTTTACCTCGTAGAAAAGTGAGGGTATCATTCACATAAAAGTGATGATTCCGAGTTTCCATTTTGGTAAGTCCAAAGGTTGTTTCATAGATATCTTTACCTACAATTTCAGCTTTCAGTCGGAAGAGGTTAGGATGAAACTCACTCCATCGTTTAGATGTTTCAGACAAGTCGAAATGAATAGTAGCATCCTTGTCTTGTTCATAGAGCAGTGATGCTATCGGGAAAGATTTTTGAGCGATAATCTTTTCTTTGTCGCCATCGGTATCGATAACAGAGAAAATGATTTTGTCTTTGCGTTTCAGATTCGGCGTACAGCGGAAGGTCACCTGTGCCACGGTAGGGTGCTCAATGTCTGTGCGGACTTGCAAATCGGTGAAGTGAGTAGGGTGGATGGCCTCCAGATACAGTTGTCCGATGATACCGTTCCAGTTCGTCTGAGTATCTTCTGTGTAGGCATGCGAAGAAGCGTATACTTGTTCAGGAACCCCGCTGCCGTTATCCACAAGAATAGTAAGCGTATGCTGTCCTGGTGTAAGAACCTTAGAAAGATCAAAAGTCTGGGGAGTAGATACATCATTACTGCCTCCACACAGTTTGCCGTCAACAAAGATAGTAGTAGTCTTAGTGCGTTCAAGATGGAGGATAATAGTATGATTCTTCCAACTTTTGTCGATGTAGATGTTACGGCTATACCACGCTTTACCCTTATACGAGAAAAGACGAGAAAGATGCGTAGTCTCAGTAGTATCTTTGATAGCGACACCCTTGCGATTCGTATCAGTAGTTCCGGGAAGCGATACCAGATCGCTAAATGGCGAATTGATAGACAACGAGCCCAGCGGATCGAGCGCAAACTGCCACTGACCATCAAGGGCAAGCCGTGTCCGTGATTGAGCAGACAAAGATAACGGCAAGAATAACGGCAAGGATATCAATAGTAGAGATAAAAATATTTTTTTCATAATTGATTATTCAGGTTTTTTACAAGTCTAAGGTGATTATATACTAGTTTAACTGCAAATATACTAAAATATTGGATAACAAACAAGGAAAAATAAAGACTCTTATTAATGAATATTCTTTGATAGCGATATATCATTATATCATGACAGAAAGAATGGTTTTCTTTATTTTTGTGAGAAACTTAGCTATAAGTAATAAATACACATTCTTTCAGCCGGTATTATTAACGGTGAATCGTATGACCAATTCATAATTGGCAGTATAGCAATCTGTATAGGTAATAAAAAAGGAGTGTCAAAAACTGACACTCCTAGTTGATGTTTATTTGGTTTCGACAAAGTATTCTTTGTTGAAAAGCAGACCTTAAGCCCAAGGATTTTCTGTTGGGTAAGGTAAGCTCTTAGGCTGGTTGTAAGCAACATCCTTGATACCGAGGTACTTGAATACGTCGAAGAGGATGCGACCAACATGATCGAAGGCTACAGCACCGTGGTGTGGATAACCCTTCTGGATCAATACGTGACGATAGAAACGACCCATCTCTGGAATAGCGAAGATACCGATACCACCGAATGAACGTGTAGGAACATCAAGTACCTCACCCTCAGCGATGTAAGAACGGAGGTTACCCTCTGAATCACACTGCAGACGATAGAATGTAATAGGGCTAGCAGCGATATCACCCTCAAGTGTACCACGTGTGAAGTCTGGTGTGCCACCATTCTCGAGCAAGCGGTTCTGGATAAGCTGGAACTTGATAGCACGGTTAGAACACATCTTGCAAGAAGGTGTGTTACCACAGTGGAAGCCCATGAATGTATCTGTAAGACTATACTTCTGACCATACTTAGGTACGATGTCCTCATCGTAGATGTACTGTGGAGTAGAGTTGTTGATATCGAGCAATGTAACGGTGTCATCGCTTGCACACATACCGATGTACTCAGAGAGCGCACCATAGATATCTACCTCGCATGCTACAGGAATACCACGACTAACAAGACGAGAGTTAACATAGCAAGGCTCGAAACCAAACTGACTTGGGAATGCTGGCCAGCACTTGTCTGCAAATGCTACATACTGACGGTCACCCTTGTGAGCTTCAGCCCAATCGAGCAATGTCAACTCAAACTGTGCCATACGAGCGAGCAATTCTTCGTAATATTTGCCTTCGCCCATTTCCTTACGCATATCCTCGCAAACGTCAGCGATACGTGGATCGTTAGCGTGCTCACGATAAGCTACAAGAAGGTCGAGCTCAGAATTCTCTTCGATTTCTACACCAAGTTCATAAAGACCCTTGATAGGAGCGTTACAAGCGAAGAAATCCTGAGGACGTGGACCGAAAGTGATAATCTTCAAACCTTTAAGACCCAAGATTACGCGAGCTACAGGAATGAAGTCTTCAATCATTTTAGCGATTTCATTAGCTGTACCTACAGGATAAGCAGGAATGAAACCCTTCAAGTGACGCATGCCAAGGTTGTATGAGCAGTTGAGCATACCACAATAAGCATCACCACGACCATTGATCATGTCGCCATCGCCTTCTGCAGCTGCAACAAACATGCAAGGACCGTCAAACTTCTTTGCGATAAGAGTTTCTGGGGTCTCAGGACCGAAGTTACCAAGGAATACAACGAGTGCGTTGCAACCAGCTGCCTTTACTTCTTCAACAGCTTTGTTCATATCAGCTTCATTTTCTACTGTAGTCTGGCAGTTGAAAATTTCGCCTTTATACTCTTTTACAATGTTCTCACGACGCTGAGTTGACAGTGCGATAGGGAAACAGTCACGGCTTACGGCAATAATACCGAGCTTCACTGTAGGAATGTTATTAGATACCATATATTTAATGTTTTTGTAATATTATATACTTAGTATGAAAAATTGCTTAGATACAAAATTCATAGGTTGTAAATCTTGTTGCAAAGATAAATGATTATGTGAATTACACCAAATAAAAATAGTGTAAAATTGGTTAAAGGACACTTTTTATATAAAAAAGTGGTGTATCCAGTGAAAAAGCATTATCTTTGTGTTTACTTTTGGATACAAAAGTTTAATAAAGATAGAAATTAAAAGAATGTAACTATGTGTGGAATAGTTGGATATATAGGTAATAGAGATGCTTTCCCAATTTTGATGAAGGGATTGCATCGCCTAGAGTATCGTGGTTATGACTCCGCTGGTGTAGCTTTGCTTAACCAGAAAGATGAACTTAATATTTATAAAGCGAAGGGTAAGGTAGCCGATTTGGAAACGGTAGCAGCTGATAAAGATTGTTCGGGTTCTATCGGTATCGCTCATACACGATGGGCTACTCATGGTGAACCTTCTGTTCGTAATGCGCATCCTCATGTATCTGAGAGTGGTAACCTTGCGATAGTGCATAATGGTATCATCGAGAATTACGCGGTATTGCGTGAGCAACTCAAAGCTAAGGGGTATCATTTTCAGAGTGATACAGATACTGAAGTGCTGGTTCAGCTTATTCAGTTCGGTATCGATGAGCACGGATTTAATTTGCTTGAGGCTGTAACTAATGCCTTGCGCAAATGTATTGGTGCGTATGCTATCGTGGTCGTTGATAAGAATTGTCCTAATCAGATTGTAGCGGCTCGTAAGGGTTCGCCTATGGTGATCGGTGTAGGTCAGAATAATGAGGAATTTTTTATCGCCAGTGATGCGACTCCTATCGTGGAATATACGAAAAATGTGGTGTATGTAGACGATGAGCAGGTGGCTTGTATCGAGTGTGGCAAGGATTTGCAGATTTATAATCTCGACGAGACGCAGGCTGAGATTGTGGTAAAGCATGTAGACTTGGATATCAATATGCTGAGTAAGGGTGGTTATCCTCACTTTATGTTGAAGGAGATTCATGATCAGCCTGACTGTATGCGTGACTGTATGCGTGGACGTATTGTAGATGATGAAATCAAACTATCTGCAGTGGATAATTTCGGCAGTCGTCTGTTGCATGCTCGCCGTTTTATTATTGTGGCTTGTGGTACTTCGTGGCATGCTGGTCTTATCGGTAAGCAGCTCATCGAGGAGTTCTGTCGTATTCCGGTAGAGGTAGATTATGCTTCAGAGTTCCGCTATCGTAACCCAGTACTTTATCCAGATGATGTGGTTATCGCTGTGTCTCAGTCTGGTGAGACTGCCGATACATTGGCTGCTATCCGCTTGGCTAAAGATAATGGTTGTATGATTTTCGGTATTGTCAACGCTGTAGGTAGTAGTATTGCTCGAGAGACAGATACGGGTATTTATATCCATGTAGGACCAGAAATTGGCGTGGCTTCTACGAAAGCCTTTACAGGTCAGGTCTTTTGTTTCGAAATGCTCGCTTTGGCATTAGGTAAGGCTAATGGTAAGCTTGATGACAAGCGTTATAAGGAGATGGTAGAGGAGTTGCAGGTTATTCCTGAGAAGATAGAGAAAATCTTGGAGCAGGATGATGCGATAGAGCATTTGGCTCGTCGATTTACCTATGCTCATAACTTCTTGTACTTGGGGCGTGGATGGAATTATCCTGTAGCGCTCGAAGGAGCTTTGAAGTTGAAAGAAATCAGTTATATTCATGCTGAGGGATATCCTGCTGCAGAGATGAAGCACGGTCCGATTGCCTTGGTCGATGCTGATATGCCTTGTCTCTTTATTGCTACACACCATGATGGTTACGAGAAAATTATCAGTAACATGCAGGAAGTAAAGGCTCGTGGTGGTAATATCATCGCTGTCGCTACAGAGGGTGATGAAGAGATTAGCAAGATAGCCGACGAAATTATCTATGTGCCATCTACCATTAACTGGTTGGTGCCATTATTGAGTGTTATTCCTTTGCAGCTACTCTCTTATCATGTCGCTGTAGATAAGGGCCTGAATGTGGATATGCCTCGTAACTTGGCGAAGTCGGTTACTGTAGAGTAAGAGTTTTAAGATATTAACTATATAATTGTGCTATTTGTTCGGCAAACTCAGCCGGACTGATAGCACTTTTTCGTATCTTGGAGCGATAGTTGTATACGGTCTGTACCGAGAAATGCAGGAAGGTGGCGATAGATACACTATCTGTTATACCCATGCTGATAAGAGCATAAATGCGTAGATCAACAGTAAGTATATTTGGTTTGGGCTGTTTGATTTGTGCTTCAGGTTTCAGCAGTGCATTAAAGCGCATCACGAAATCAGGATGTGAATCGAGGAAAGCAATATCAAATTGGTAATAGAAATTTTGGAGATATTTCTCGAGGTTACCTGATGAGGTAAGCATCGTTTTTGCTTTTTCGATTTGTCCTGTAATCAGCAGATTATAGACTCCTTTTTTGAATTCGTCGATATCACCGAGATAATTGGTAATCAGTCTATATACCTCGATGAAGTTTCTGTTTCTTTTTTTGATTTCTTCTAGCAGTTTACGATTATTAATTTTCAGTTTCTCCTGAAGTTGGCGTTCAGAATCGATAGAGTAGTGTAATGAGCGATTCATTCTTTGCATATCATCGACCATTATCTTTCGATTTTGAGCTCGTAGATACATGAGATAAGAGAGAATGATGATAGCAATTAAGGTAAGAAAAAGCAGAATAATACCTGTAACCAGATATTTCTCATTGCGTTTCATCTTTTCCTCGTATTTTCGGGTAATGATAGAGTGGGCCTTGACAATGTCCAAACTTCGCAAGCCGTCATGAAAAGAAGTGGCATTGTCTGTGCAGAGTAGCGCATATTCAGCAGCTCTACTACTACCTTGCTCTATATAAGGCGTCTTCAGTAGAAAGAGAAGTGACATAGCTTCACGGTTGCTACTGGTGATATCGTTAATAGCTGATTCTATCAAATAGTGAGCGTATGCATTTTGATTTTTTTCTTGTCTGTATATTTTGCTTAGAGCGATGTTAAGCATTGCTGCCTGTATGGTATTGGGGCGGGCTTTTTGAAGCAGTTTTTGTAAGGTAGATTTGCTGACATCTCCTAGGTAAAAGTTTCGATAGTAATAGTACAGCCAGTTATCCTTAGATATATACTGGCCGTATTTGCTCCAAATCTTTTTACTATGCAGTTTGAAGGCTTTTGAGAACAGAGGATATTTTCTTCCCAGGTATCTGCCTTCTAGTTCGATTGATATGATGGCCATTAATTGTTGGCACGGTATAGGCGCCTTTTTTATATCTCCTTTTTGAGTTAGCATATGCATAGCCTGGTCAATCTCACCTCTATATATATGTATTAATATAAGACGGAGTTCTATGTCGAGTATTTCTTCTGCTTGTTTGTCACTCAATGCGATTTGATGGCATTGGTTGGCATAATATAGAGCAGAGTCACTGTTATATTTTAGATATGCATCTGTAATTGATAGCAGGTAAGTATATAGGTCTTGGTCACCATATGATGTTGTATTCTGCAACTTAAGTTTTCCTATTTCTTTTTCCTTGTCGGCGTAATACCACTTGGCCTTGGATACGACGTTATCCAAGCGATCAAGATCTTTGTCTATATCGAAGGTCTGTGCTATCCCAGACATAGACATGGTGAGGTATATAATGATAACAAATATGATTCGAAACATAAGAAATTGAACTATTTTTGGCAAAGATACTAATATTTCCAATTATTACCAAATAAATTATCAATATTTACAATTACTATCTTATTTCATGTATTTATATTCTAAAATGTTTATTATCAGCTGTTTAAATACCTTGAAAATTTACTTTTTCTTTTCAATCTATAGGTTACTGCTTGTTTTTATGTGAAATGGTATATCTTTGCATCAAAATAAAAACAACCAACACAGGAGATAGATGTATACAATTAGCTCCATAATCTTCTTATAAGGTATTGATCTATATTGAAAAGACTACTTGAGTTAATATTTTATGTATTGAAGTTTAAACATAAATCGCTTAAATTTGTGTTTCTTAATAAAAGAAACAAAAAGAGGAAGACTGTCGTGAGACAATCTTCCTCTTTTTTATTGTTTGTTTCATGTATTACATGAGTATCGGAATTAGCAGTTTGAAACCAAAGTTTCTGCCCATATTGTAAATTCCCATTTTACCATTTTCAGGATTATAGGTAGTATATTTGAGCCTGCTTAAATGATCTTGATAGGCGCGGTCGAACAAGTTGTTTGCTGTTATGTATAGACTTGCTCTTTTCTTGCCTTTTATCTTCAAGTCTGTACCCATACCTATATTTACGAGTGTATAGCTTGGTGTAGCGGTTTCAGTATCGTTGTATGCATAGTAATGGTCTTGTTTCAGATGACATTCCATATTGATATTGATATAGGTGTTATCGAGCACCTTACCGTCTCTTATGATATCGTAACGAAAATCTGAGGTCCACTTAGGTGCTGGAGTAAACGGCAGATACTTTCTGTCTTCAGGTTGATTTAACTGTACTGCGTTTACGTATGAGAAGGCATTCTGCCAATGTATCTGTTCTATCGGATGCCAGTCGATACTGCATTCACCACCCATCAGTCGGGCATGGCCTTGTGTGTATTGATAGGTGTCGTAACCTTCTATTTGTATACCTTCTAGTTTTTCCGTGAAGATATAGTTATTGATCCAATTACTGAATAGGGATAGTTGTAGGGTTACTTTAGGGGTGGTATAGTCCCATCCTGCATCAATCTGCCAACTATTTTCTGGTTTAAGATCGTGGTTACCAAGCTCATATTGTACAGATCCCTCGTGTACACCATTTGATGCAAGTTCACTGAGGTTAGGTGCTCTGAATCCACGAGACAGATTTACTCTGACATTCATATTAGGTTGTATTTCGTATACTGCACCTGCACTGCCGGTGATGTTTGAAAAGTTTCGCGAAAACTGGTCGAATTGTTCCTCGAGTGCAAAGCTGTGTAAGTGTCTGTGGTCATATCTCAAACCGCCGCTTAATGTCCACTTACCCGTTTTATAGGTTGTGGTGCCAAATACACCGATATCAAAGAGTTGATAAGCTGGTATCAGATACTCGTCACCATGGTTAAGAGAGCGCTGATACATACCGTTAACACCGGTGGCTATCTTCCAGTTACTATGTTCCGCTATAAGATATTTCAGATCATAGTTGATGGTATGCAACTGAAAATCGAGTCCGGCTTCATCCATACTTTCTTCGTATTCCTGTCGGCGGTTTTGCTGATAGGCGAGTGTTGTTTTAAGTGTTCCATCTCCAATATAGAAAGAGTTGTCGCTTACTACTTTATAGTGATGTACTTGTTGAAACGGTAATTCTTTGCTGTAGCTATAGGTATCTCCTCGTTCACCCTCAATAATACCAGGTGTAAGGTGATAGTAGCTCAAGCGAAGATGTGAAAATCCCCAGTTTTTATTGAGTCCCGCCATGGCTTCAGCTGCTCGTTCGCGAAATTGAGAGCCTTGTACATAGTTGTCGTATTTGTTTTTATAGTCGTGTGCCATTTTATCAGACCATCGACCATTCCATACAAAACCGTTTTCGTTGCCTTTGAAGTTTACGGAGTAGTCAAAAAGTCCATTGTTGGTTTGATATTCTGACGATAAGTTGGCTTGCATGGTATGGTTAGGTGCTATCTGGTCACCATGAAAGACAATCACACCTGCCATGGCATCAGAACCGTACATGAGCGAAGCTGGACCTTTGAGTATTTCTGCAGAAGAGATACCATTTCCATCGATTTCTATTCCATGTTCTGCCCCCCACTGGTTACCTTCCTGACGTATACCATCATTGACAACTACCACACGGTTGCTTCCAAGTCCTCTGATGATAGGTTTAGAGATACCGCTACCCGTTGTAAGCTGTGATATACCAGGTTGATGGCTGAGTGCGTCAATGATATTGGTTGACGAAGTACTGACCAATTGTTGTGTACTGATGACAGAGATCGGTGTAGGTGAATCTTTCATTAGGGTATGGCCTGTAAGTCCGGTTACTACTACCTCATTGATGAGTGCATTCGACTCTTTCAGTACAAAATTCATGTGTTGTGTTTGTGATAAGTCGATTATTTTTACGATAGTTTGGTGACCGAGGTAAGAAACTTGCACCTCAGCTTTTTTGGCAGGTAATCCACTTAGTTTGAAGTTACCATCTGTGTCTGTGGTAGTACCCTGACGTAGTTCTGGAAAATAGATTGTTACTCCGATGAGAGGTTTACCATCGCTGGCATCAGTTACTTGACCTGTAAATGTGGCAGATTCACGCATAGGTTCTGCCCATGCTCCTATTATAATCATCTGGATAAGGAGCATAACCATTATTTTTTTCATTTTCGTTGTTTCTATATATGTATGTAATACTGTCCCACGATTTCTTTTATATCATGGGCTACTGATTTAAATGAGTACGGTTTTATGCCGTATTAAGAAAATGAAAAGAATGGAGGTGCACGCAATCCGACACCCGTTATCCTCTGTTTGAGAATAACTGTTCGCTTCAATCCGAAGCAAACATAACTATAGACTGCTGTTAAAGCAGCGACTAATATAGTAGGTGTGATATATGGTAGAGAAAGAAATGAACAGAGTATGCAATGGTCTATACTGACCGTTTGGTTGGTAATATGACCTGCATGGTTGATATGGTGCAAGCACTCATAACATGCTTGTTCACTTCGTTCTGATTCATGGTGGATATGAGTTACTGATAGAAGCAACATAGGAATGAATACTGCTAGCAGTATTCGAGCTTTCCATATTCGTCTATGATTCAGAACTTTTTTCAATCTTTTTCTACCTTGGTTATAGTAAAACGTTTAGCAAATTTACGAAATTAGCGGTAAATAGCTAGCTGATTTTATTATTTTAGTTGCTTATTTTATATTCTACAATATAATAATACATTTTTTTATATTTGGCAATGTAAAATACTCAAAATATCTAATAGACAAAGTATTTTTGTTTATAAATGCAATAAGACAATTTGTCAGAGTACTTACCTCCAGGCATCACCTAATAGTAGTGCTCCTCCAAATCCCGTATGTTCTAATTCTTGTAGTTTATCGTAGGTAACACCGCCTAAGGCATATACTTTTGAGGTAATGATACCATCTTTAACGGCTTGCTCTATCTGACTCTTTGTAAAAGCGGCCTGATATCCTATTTTGGATATCGAATTGTAAATAGGAGAAAGGCTAACGTAGTTGCATCGTTTTTTCCACATGATTACTTCCTCGATGCTGTGGCAACTTTTGCTGATGCTGCCTTGCCATCCCTCTATAGGTTCAGGATTGCGGCGATTCAGGTGTATGCCATACAGATGATAGCGAATTGCCAGTTCGTGATGATCGTGTAAGACGATACGTGAATAGTAATCTTCGGGTATCTCTCGTATCAAGGCTTCGATTTGAGAGAAAGTCCAGTTGGGCTTACGTATATGAATGAGGTCAGCATATTTCCGTTTAGGGTTTGTGGTCGATAAATGAAGACCTTCTCGGTTAGCCGAATGAGCAGAAGCGAGAAGCTCAACGATACGTTGTGCTTCTCGCTCTATCTTATCGGGCATCGTTATAACAACAGTTGTGAACATCTGTTTTATCCTACGCGGAAAGTTTCATCGAAACTAGCATCCCAATCTTTCCAGACAGGTTCACGGCCTATTTCGTGTAATCTTCGATTAATTTCTACAGCAGTACGGTTATCGCTTACACTAAATTGCTCGAGTGCTTGTGGATACGTATGATAACCACCAGGATTAGTATGCGATTCAGCCGACATTGTTGTAACCCCCAATGTAGCCATGTTATCGCGAATTTCCTTAGGTTCGCGTGTAGAGTAAGAGATATCTACGTCATGGTCGAAGATACGCATAGCAAAAGTCATCTGTGCCAGTTCCTTATCTGTAACAAAGCAGTTTGGCTGGAACCCTTCATTATGTGCAGGACGCATACGTGGGAAGTTTACTGAGTATTTGGTCTTCCAGTAATGCTTCTGCAAATAGCGTAGGTGGTAAGCCATCATGACCACATCCGTGCGCCATTCTTTTTCCAGCCCTAAGAGAGCACCCATACCAATAGAATGAACACCAGCCATACCCATACGGTCGAAACCATTGAGTCGCCACTCAAAGTTACTTTTCATGCCGGCAGGGTGATACAGTTTATAGTTCTCTCTGTGATAGGTCTCTTGAAAACAGATCACACCATTCATACCATGATGAGTCAGTTCGCGATAATCTTCGGTACTAAGTGGCATGACCTCGATTTTAACATTCGCGAAATATTTTTTGGCGATATCACACGCTTTAGCCAGATAAGGCACTCCCGCTTTGGCGGGATTCTCACCTGTTACCAGAAGAATGTTTTCAAAGGGTGCAAGTTTCTTGATGGCCTTATATTCATTTTCAATCTGTTCTGGTGTTAAGATGGTTCTAGCCATCGGGTTTTGACGATGAAAACCGCAATACACGCAACTGTTAGAGCATGAGTTGGTAATATAGAGCGGAATAAACATCGATACGCATCTACCAAAACGCTGTTCGGTATATTTGCGGCTCAACCGTGCCATTTCTTCTAAATGAGGAATGGCAGCAGGTGAGATCAATGCCATAAAGTCATTGACATCGCAATAGGACTTATGGAGAGCCCTAACCACATCATTATCAGTCATCTGAGCAATTCGCTCTGTGGTCTCATCCCAACTTATTTTTGCTAATTCGTCTGAAAACATTGATTCTAATGTTTCTTATATGTTTATATATTTATTTTATTATTTATGCTTTCAACTTTCTCAAATCGTGAGTTAGTTTGGCGGCACAAAAGTTAGGACCGCACATCGTGCAATATTCACCATCCGTGTGTCCGGCTTCTTCGAAATATTGCAAGGCGCGTTCAGGGTCGAGTGACAAATGGAACTGGTCGCGCCAGCGGAAATCGAAGCGAGCCTTAGATAGTGCATTATCACGAATCTCTGCCCCAGGATGCCCCTTAGCCAAATCGGCTGCATGAGCTGCAATCTTATAAGTTACAACACCTGTGCGCACATCTTCCTTGTTGGGCAGAGCGAGATGCTCTTTCGGTGTAACGTAGCAGAGCATTGCAGTACCCAACCACGCTATTTGTGCACCACCGATAGCACTGGTGATATGGTCATAACCCGGTGCAATGTCGGTTACCAATGGACCGAGGGTATAGAATGGAGCCTCATGACAATGGTCTAGTTGGCGTTCCATGTTTTCGCGTATCTTATGCATCGGAACATGTCCTGGACCTTCGATAAAGGCTTGTACATTGCGAGCCCATGCATGCTCCACTAATTCGCCCATGGTATCGAGTTCTGCAAATTGAGCAGCATCGTTAGCATCGGCAGTACAGCCTGGTCGTAATCCATCTCCTAGTGAGAGTGCTGTATCATATTGTGCAACTATATCGCAGATGTCATCGAAGTGTTCGTAAAGGAATGATTCCTGGTTATGTACAAGGCACCATTTGCTCATGATACTGCCACCACGGCTTACGATACCACACAGACGATGGTCTGCCAAGTGCACGTTTTGAAGACGGATACCGGCATGAATGGTGAAATAGTCTACTCCTTGTTCACATTGTTCAATAAGAGTATCACGGAAAATCTCCCAATTGAGGTCTTCTACCTTACCATTAACCTTCTCCAGCGCCTGATAAATAGGCACTGTACCTACTGGAACCGGACAGTTACGAATAATCCACTCACGTGTTTCGTGTATATTATCACCGGTAGAAAGATCCATCAGGGTATCGCCACCCCATTTACAGCTCCATACAGCTTTATCCACTTCCTCCTCGATGCTTGACGTCGTGGCAGAATTTCCGATATTCGTATTAATCTTCACCAGGAAGTTTCTACCGATAATCATCGGTTCACTTTCTGGATGGTTGATATTGGCTGGTAACACGGCACGCCCTCTTGCGATTTCGTCACGTACAAATTCAGGAGTGATATAGCTTTTGATACCCAATTCTTCGCAATTCATATTTTCGCGAATAGCGACGTATTCCATTTCTGGAGTTATGATGCCCGCTTTCGCGTAAGCCATCTGAGTGATATGTAATCCCTTTTTGGCACGACGTGGGCGATGAATATGTTCAAATCGCAGATGATCTAACGTATGGTCTGCAAGTCTCATCTGTCCGTATTCACTCGTTACTCCTTGTAATTTATCTGTGTCGTCACGGTCTACAATCCACTTTTCGCGAATTCGCTTGATACCTTTTTTCAGATCTACCTTTACATTTGGATCTGTAAAAGGTCCGCTCGTATCATAGATATATACCGGAGCATTTGGAGTCATGTGCGGTTTATCGTTTTCATCACGCGTCACAGTTGGTGTCAAGTTTACTTTGGTCATACCCACACGTATGTCCTTATAGATACGGCCATTCATGTAGGCCTTTTCGCGCTTAGCATAAGCTTGATGATCTTGTGGCATAATTAGATAGCTTCGTTTAAGAATGAGGTTAATGGACTAGAGGCTTCGGCGCACATATTAACAGCACCAAGACCTGCTTCGAATGCTCTTCTACCAGAGATGACGGCTTCCTTGAAAGCCTTGGCCATTTCGACTGGATTGCCTGCCACGGCTATTGCCGTATTAACGAGTACAAAGTCGGCACCCATTTCCATGGCTTCTGCAGCCTGACTAGGTGCTCCGATACCTGCATCTATGACGACTGGTACGGTAGCCTGTTCGATGATGATACGCAACATATCTTTCATGCGCAAGCCTTGGTTACTGCCGATAGGGGCTGCAAGAGGCATGACAGTAGCCGCACCTGCTTCTTCCAAGTGTTTGCAGAGGGTTGGGTCTGCTTGGCAATATGGCAATACCACGAAACCTTTCTTGGCAAGTTCTTCTGTAGCTTTCAAAGTCTCGATGGAGTCAGGTAAAAGATAACGAGGGTCTGGGTGAATTTCGAGTTTTACCCAGTTTGTGCCAAATGCTTCGCGAGCCATCATGGCTGCAAATACGGCTTCTTTGGCGTTGCGTACACCACTTGTGTTCGGCAGAAGTTGGATATTTTTGTTTTGGATAACATGAGTGAGCAAGTCATCGTTTTTGTCGCTCAGTTCTACACGTTTCATGGCAACAGTTACCATTTCGGTTTCACTAGCCTTGATGGCTTCTGCCATCTGTTGGTTATTATTAAATTTTCCTGTACCCAGGAATAGGCGTGAGCTAAACTCACGGTCTGCGATTTTTATTTTTTCCATTGCTTTATGATAGCTTTATTTATTCTTTGATTAGTTGGAGTAGTCGCTGCATTTCCTTGATCGGGTTGTCTGCTCTCAGCACAGTTCCGCTTAGCGCTATTCCGTTTACACCTGTCTGCATAATATCAGGTATATCTTGGGCTGTAATGCCACCTATCGCCACAATAGGTAAATCGATATGTGCTTTGCGCATCAAACTTACGATCTGTCGATAGCCTTCTAATCCCAAAATAGGTGAGAGACCTTTTTTCGTGGTTGTAAATCGAAAGGGACCACAACCGATATAATTGGCTCCAGAAGCAGCGTGTGCTTGGATATCTTCAAAAGTGTTCGCCGTACCACCGATGATAGTTTGTGGTCCTAGTATCTGTCGGGCTTGGTCGATAGGCATATCTTTTTTGCCTAAGTGAACACCGTCAGCCCCCAGTTCTTTTACTAGAGCTACATGGTCATCGATGATGAAAGTAGCGTGTGCATCCTTGCAGAGTTGCATAGCCTGCAAGGCGATAGGTCTGATTTCTTCGTCTGTAGCATCCTTCATGCGAAGCTGTATCCATCGGCATCCTCCTTGAAGAGCCATGCGTATACCATCGAGATAACTGTAGTGCTCGGTGTAATGGCTGATAAACTGTATCATCCTCCACAAGCAGCTGTTATCACGAGAATATCTGCACCATCAGCAAGAGCTGTAGTACTCCATTCGTCACGAATAATAAGTTCTGAGTTTAGGGCGATAGCTACGCCTGAAGCAGGCAAAGCTAATTCTTCTGCCAGTTGTTGCAGATTAGCAGCATTGGTCTGGTGTGACTTGTCGTTAAGTGTAATATTCATATTCTTAATCCTGATTAGTATTCGCATCAAGGGGGATTAAGATGATACAAGTCCGTATCAAAAAAAGCCCGAGCAACGACATATAACTACGTCATTACCCGGGATCTTGTCTATACTTTCTTTCTATTGCTATTCTAGCTTGCTCATTTCCTACGGCTGAATTACCAGCATCAGGTTTAATGGGTATCATCTCAGCCCTACATGTTAAGCCTATAGGCTTCGTGTAGAGCACCCCGAGTATTCTTTTACGAGTGCAAAGTTACACTTTTTCTTGAAAAGTCAATACAAAACATAGATTTTTAATGATATTATTTGTGATATACCCTTATTTTTCTTACATTTGCAATGTAAAATGACACTCAAGTAGTATTTTTTGGTAATGAAAAACGCTATAACCACCTTGCTGTTAGTATTAATGGTACTACTTATCAATTCTTGTATTCATAGGGATAAAACAGCATTAGGTCAAAACTCGGGCGATTCCATATACCTTTCCACATATATTAATAAGGTATCAGCGAGAAATCCAGAAGACGCCTTACATCTTTGCGATGATGCAGAGAGAAAAGGAATGATGTGCCATGCCGATGCTGTTCGAGAAAAAGCCTCCATCTTTTTACGATATTATAATGATATCGATTCTGCTGCCGTACTTATTCGTTCGATAGTTAAAGATGACAGTGTGCTCGCATCGCCTAAAAGACGTTTGAAGGTATTTGAATTAATTAGTACGATTGCGTTGCAACGTAATAATTATGTTGTGGCTACACATTATTCTAAACAAGGGCTTCGCTTGGCTCAAGAACTCCGTGACAGTAGCCGTTATGGCTTTTTTATGTTTAATGTAGGACAGGCTCTTTGGTGTACAGGCGCTCGTGATGTCGGTATGCGCGAAATGATGCATAGTATAGCACTGCTTGAGGGGATAGATCCTAGTATAGAAGCAAAACTGCTGCTTTCTAAATCTATTGGTAAAGCTACTTTCTTTTTGATTGAAGAACGAAAACTGGAAGATGCCTGGCAGTTGAGTAAAAAGCATGAGAGCCTTATCGATAGTCTGGCACAAGTAAGCGATGTCAACTTAGATCGTGCCAGGGGTTATTGTTATGCTGACATGGCTCATATCAATGTGCTCTTGGGTAATAAAGCTGAGGCTGAAAGCTATGTCAAAAAGTTTTGGCGTACTAAGATGGCGCAAACGGCTGTAGGCAAGATGGCGATAATACCTTACCTCTTTTATAGTGGCAAGTACGGCCAGTTGTTGTCGTATCATCAGGATATCATGGCTTATAAAGGCAGTGATACGATAAGTGATGATTTTATCAAACTGCTTCGCCTTGAGAGTATTGCCCTCGAGCATCAAGGTAATTTGAAAGCTGCTATTGTTAAACTTCATACGATTAGTAATCTCAAGGATAGTTTGAGGGCTTTTGAATATTTACAGACTACGGCTCACATGCAGGAGCAATTTAAGACAGAACAATTACGGGCTGAGGTACAAGAAAAGATTAATCAGCGTAATATTCTGAATATTATAGTAGCTGTAGTGCTCGTTCTCATAGCTATTCTTATAGGTATTTTTATTGCCTATGTGCGCCACAGTAAAGCTATGCTGGCTAAAAATCGGAAGTTGATAGAAGAATATGAAGCATTCAACCGTCAGGTGGATGATCAGAATGTGAGATACAAGGAGGAGGTTGAACGTGAAAATAGGGAGATGGTAAGTATTCAGACGGGGGCTCGTGCATCAGAAAAGCTACAGAAACAGACTGATAGCTTATCGGATAAAGTACCAGAAGGCTATGATATGCATTCTCTGAAGGCTATCCGATTGAAGTTGTTACAGTATCTGGATGAAGAGAAATTATATAAAGATCCTACTCTTACGCGTGCAATGGTGCTCCGCAAGTTAGTGATCAAGGATGCTGAACTCAGTGCAGTGCTGAAGTATACGATGAATGGCGATTCGCTCATTAAAGTTATCAACGGCATACGTATCAAGAAATGTTGCTTGGAGCTAAAAGAGCATCCTGAATATACGATAGAGGCTATTGCTCAAGATTGTGGATTCAGTTCTCTGCGCACCTTTCAGCGAACGTTTAAGGATTTTATGGGGATGACCTCAACCGAATATCGTAAAGCTGTCGCAAGTCAAGTATAGCTATGCAAAGAAATGAATTTATATCAAGAATTATTTGTTATCTTAATTTTTTGAGAGAAAGTTTTTTTGTGTTGGCATATTTTTTGTACTTTTACGAAACAATAGTTATTAGTTAAAGTATGTCTCAAACAAACAGCAATATTAAAGAAAGAATTAAATTGAAAGAGCCTAGACGTTACCAGGTTATCTTTTTCAACGATGATGTAACGACTATGGATTTTGTAATCGAGGTGCTCACGACTGTGTTTCATAAAGCTTATCAAGAAGCAGAAGAACTGATGATGAAGGTTCATCTCAATGGTAGTGCCGTTGTTGGTGTATATAGCTATGATATAGCTTTAACCAAGACCACAAATGCTAGTGAAATGGCTCACAAGGCAGGGTTCCCATTACGTATAGAAATGCAAGCTGAATAATTATGATAGTAGAGGATTCTGATTTTATTTTTTCGGGTTTAGTAGAATATTACATTAGAGGGGCTGAATCAAACTGCAAAAAGAGTCATTGCGAAATCATTACCCCGGAGCATTTGCTTGAAACCATCATCTCTGACGATATATTCATAGAGACTTGTCGTCCTTATCATGTAGATCTTCAAGGCATGATGAAGGATTTAAAGTCTTATACCGACGGTCTTGATATGTTGGATGAGGAACCCGAAAATGTGGAGAGTTCTTTTCAGTTGACGCAACTTTTTAAGAATGCTGCTGTGATGGCGAATTCTGCAGGTAGAGGTTTTGAGTGCCGTATACCTTTACAGATCATTATCATCAGTTTATGGAATTTACCTGAGTCTTGGGCTTCATTCTATCTCAAGAAATATATTCTAGAATTCAGTGAATTCGGTAACTTCGAGCCTTTCATGAAGGCACTGATGAAGCGTTGCAAAGCTTCTCATGAAAATTTCGTTCAGCCACTCGACCCTACTATAGATGTTTCGAATATACAGCCGCTTATCCATTTCGGTAATACGGATGATGATTCTTTAAATTATGAAAGTTTTGATGACTCAGATCAGGATTTTGATGATATAGATCCTAACGCAGAGGTCGAAATCGGTAATAAGGACGGTGTAATTCGTATTCCTTTTATCCCTGGTGCATTTGGAAATTTTCAGCCTCTTCCTAATGATGCCGATGATGATGCCGATGATGACAGTTGGAAAAAATATGTAACGCATATTAATCCTCTGGTAGAGGGGCATAATCCTCTTATCGGACGTGATAAGGAACTTGACCGTACGGTGCAGATTCTTTGTCGCAAGGATAAGAATAATCCGCTTCATGTGGGTGAACCGGGTGTAGGAAAAACGGCTTTGGTGTATGGATTGGCCGACCGTATTAATAAGGGTGAAGTGCCTGATCGACTGAAAAATAGTCAGATTTATAGTCTTGAGATGGCTTCGCTGGTTGCCGGTACACAGTTTCGTGGTGATATGGAGAAGCGTATCAAGAAGATTATGAGTGGTGCTGCTCGCGAGACGAATGTTATCATTTATATCGACGAAATACATACTTTGGTTGGAGCGGGTACTACAAGTGATTCTGCTCTTGATGCTTCTAATATGCTTAAACCTTATCTTGAAGCGGGTACCATCCGTTTTATCGGTAGTACGACGTATGAGGAGTATAACCGCTTCTTTGCCAAGTCTAAGAGTATTGTGCGAAGATTCCAGCAAATCGATATTAACGAACCAAGTATCGACGAGACAATAGCTATTATCAAGGGCTTGCAAAAGAATTATGAGAAGTACCATCATGTGGTTTATCGTCCAGAGGCTATAGAGTTTGCGGTGAGGGCTTCTGCCAAATATATTAACGACCGATTTCTTCCGGATAAAGCTATAGACCTGGTGGATGAGGCTGGTGCGTATCTTGAGATTCATCCGAATGATAAGTCTACTCAGTATGTTACTAAAGATTTGATAGCTAAGGTATTACAGCGTACTTGCAAGATAGATGCCTCTGTGATGAAGGAGGATGATAACAAACAGCTTAAAACGTTGTATAAGCGTATGGCTGAGCGTATCTATGGGCAAGACGAGGCGATATCTCAGGTGGTCGAGGCTGTGGAAATGGCTAAAGCGGGTTTACAAGATGATAATAAACCATTGGCGAGTCTGCTCTTTGTCGGTCCGACAGGTGTGGGTAAAACAGAAGTCGCTCGTGTACTCGCACAACAGTTAGGAATAGAATTGGTACGTTTCGATATGTCTGAGTATATGGAGAAACATGCCGTGGCTAAACTTATCGGTTCCCCTGCTGGTTATGTTGGTTATGAAGATGGTGGATTGTTGGTAGATGCTATTCGCAAGACTCCGAACTGTGTACTATTGCTCGACGAAATTGAGAAAGCGCATAGTGATATCTTCAATATCCTTTTGCAGGTCATGGATTATGCAAAACTTACTGATAATAAAGGTCAGAAAGCTGATTTCCGTCATGTCGTGGTTATTATGACCAGTAATGCGGGTGCTCAGTTTGCCTCACAGGCTAGTGTCGGATTCCAGAGTGCAGTCAGTCGTGGTGACGCTATGCTTGCCACCGTGAAGAAAACGTTCAAGCCTGAGTTTATTAACCGTCTTTCTGGTATTGTTGTCTTCCACGATATGGACGAGAAGATGGCATCGTTGATCTTGCAGAAGAAGGTGAGCGAGTTAGAGGCTAAATTGCAAAATAAGCACGTTACCTTGACCTTGACAGATGAGGCTATTGCAGAACTCGTTAAACGTGGTTTTACTCAAGAATATGGTGCTCGCGAAATGGATCGTGTTATAGCACGAGAGTTAAAACCGCTACTGATGAAGGAGATACTTTATGGCAAACTTCGAAAAGGTGGCCATGTCGATGTCGAGTATCAAGATGGTAAGTTTATCTTGAAATAGGATGTCGTGACAAATTTATCAATTTACCCTTAAATGGCAGTATACGAATTAGATAAAAATGAAATCGCATTTCCCGATCCGCGAGGTGGAGATGAAGATGGACTGATAGCAATAGGTGGCGATCTGAGTATTGACCGCCTGTTGTTAGCTTATAACTATGGTATATTTCCATGGTATAGTTTCAGGGATGCACCCGATATCATGTGGTTTTGTCCGATGAAACGCTTCGTCATTATTCCAGGCGAAGCTCATGTTAGTCACTCTATGAAGCAACTTATTCGTAGTGGAAAATATCGCGTTACGCTCAATAAGGCTTTTGATGAAGTGATACAGGGATGCAGTAAAGCACAAAATCGTATCGAGCAGGAAGGGGCATGGCTTGGTGAAGATATGATTCAGGCTTATACCGAACTACATCATCAAGGATTCGCTGCAAGTGTGGAAGTGTGGAATGGCGACAAATTAGTAGGTGGTCTTTATGGCGTAACTTTGGGTAGAGCCTTCTTCGGCGAAAGTATGTTCTCTCTTGAGCCTTCAGCATCTAAACTCGCTTTAATCTATCTTTCCAATATGATGAAAGATAGAGGAGGTACGGTAATCGATTGTCAGTTAGAAACTCCTCATCTCAAGTCGATGGGCGCTAAGTATATTGACTATGATGAATATCTCAGACTGATTCACGAAGATTTTTAATGATTCCGACGGAATATACCTACATACAAAAAGGACACCTCTATTTCGATAGAAGTGTCCTTTTTATATGACATTCAGTTTACTGATGTTTTCTGCTATAGATGCTTATATTATCTGAAGCCTTAAATACGATTTTATCGTGAGCAGGGATAACAATCTTCTCTTTAGTAGAAGGATTGATACCAGTACGCTCAGGCACTTGCTTTACCTGAAAGCGACCAAAGTCAGGAATAGCCAACAGACCGTCACCTTCGCAGAGGTTGTCTGCGATAGCACCTAATACAGCGTTAACTAATTTGCTAGATTCAGCTTTAGTCAAGTTAGCCTGTTCTGCTACCTTGCTTATAAGTTCTGTCTTGTTCATATTTATTATATTTATATAGTTTAATGATTAGAATTCTTGGGCTTAAAGGGTAGTGTCAGATCCCAAACTTTCTTGAGCTCGTCTGGTGGGGTAGTGCGTAATACCAGATCAAGAGCGAACTTGGTCATATTTTTCGATTCGGGAGTTCTCAAAAAGCGTTCATCCAAACACCAGTCACCCAGTCGATATCTATCGAGTGCATCAGCATCTTTGAAGATATGATATATTTCCTGTCCTATAGTCGTACCCTCATCATTTCCGATATGCGACACAGCGATAGCTTTATCCCCGATATCATCATTACGATCATGATATTTCATAGCATCGTAAGCCTCTTGGTAAAAGGTAATAGAAGTTTTATTCTCTTGACTCTGCAGTTTGCAGAAATCCGCATAATATTCAGCGGCACGATCCCCATGACCGATATCCCTATAATTATCTTTGCGACGAGTGTCGTGAAAAATGCAGGTATGAGCAAGAGCAGTCATGGCATCATCGCTAAGATTTCTTAAATGGCCAATGCGGAGTGCATGGAGCAGTACACGTGCACTATGTGCTTCCGTATGAATGTCCAAATTGCCAGGTAAAGACCAAAAAGCAACATGAGCTTCCATATAGTTTTCCCATTGTGTGAATAGTTTTTGTACACGATGAGGTTGGCTTTGTAAGATATCTTGTTTTAGCTTCATTTGAGTCTAAACCATTGCAAAATTTTTCTTTACTATTCCAAGAAGTGCATAGATGGGATTGCAAAAATAGCGAAATTTTCTGATATAGTCGCTATCTTTTAAATAAAAACTTTCCTTTTTCAGAAGTAAAATTATTTGAAATTTAGTATTTTTTAATCAATTATTTAAAATAGCTTAATATTCGGAGTGAATAATCATTTATTCTTTTAAAATTACAAAATGATTTGTAACTTTGAAACTCTAAAAAATGAAGTTATTTTCAATGCGAAATGAGTGAAGAGATGAATTACACAGAAATTAAGCAGATTCGCAGCAAGGGAATCTATGCCTATTATTCTTGTCAAAGTGGCAAGGATACCTATATTTTAAAGGGACTTAAGTTAGAATATCAGTCTCGTAAGCAGTTTGCTCACCTTTTGCAGCGTGAGTACAAACAGTGCTCTGCTTTGAATCATGAGGGTATTGTAAAATACATCGACTTGATTGAAACCGAGAATCAGGGTACGTGTATCGTATTGGAATATATCAATGGTCGTTCGTTAAAGGAGTATATTCAAGAGCGACACTCTAGCGAAGAAAAGTTTGCAGTTCTACATCAGTTGGCTTCTGCTGTAGATTATCTGCATAACAATAAGGTGGTTCATGGTAATCTGAAGCCATCTAATATTTTGATTACGAATCAAGGTGATCAGGTTAAACTTATTGATTTCCGTTTCCTCGATCCGGATGAGAGTGGTGAACAGAGTATTTCGTTGAAGTATCTTGCACCAGAGCTTCGAGATGGAACAATGACGGTAGATGGTTATGCTGATATCTATTCCATTGGTATGTTGCTTAAGGATATGAATTTAGGCAGTATGGCTAACAAGGTTATCGAGCGGTGTTGTTCTTTTGGTCGCTATGAGCGTTATGAGCAAGCAGAGGATGCTATTCAGGCACTCGAACGTGGTGGTGATCATGGTGGTGGGCTTAATCTCAAGCTTGTAGGTGGCATCGTTGGCGCTGCTGTTATTGTGTTGGCCATCTTCTTAGCTGTAACTCAGTTTGGAGGTGACGTTACTGCTGCAGACGGTACAGCTCAGACAGATTCTACTGAGACTGTGGCTTCAGAGAATGGTGATGCCAGTGCTAATGGTAACGCTGCTTATGCTGATGCACGGGCGAGTGCTCCTGCTCAGACTCCTGCACCTGACCAAGCAGCAGCAACTGTGGAGAATCAACCAGCTGCCGCAACGGCCAGTGATGCTGTTAATCAGATTCAGGGTGCAGTTACTGCCGATCTCGATAAAATATTTGACCCTTATATTAATGGTGTAAAACAGGGTTATCCTGGTAAGCAGGTCGCTCGTTATTATAAAGGTATTCTTCGTGCTTATCAGTTGAAAGGCGCTGATCTTGAGGCTTTTGATAAATTCTTTGCTGATTATATTAATGGCAAGAAGGCTCAGCTCAAGAAGTAATAAGCCAAGAAGTAAATAAAACTAAAGGTAGATACAAGTTAAAGCGTCAGTTCTGTTGAAGATTAAAACGTAGCTGACGACGGTATTTTTAGAGTTTCAATAGACCGATATAATTTCATATTTTTGTCGATATGGAATTATATCGTTTTTTTATGTCTTTACTCATGGGGGAATGCTGCTGGATAAGTTAGCCGCTGCTAAGCAGCTATCTGATGGTAAAGCTGCTATATCTGATAGTTAGTAGCTCTTGATAGTTAGCGTTATCTGATGGATAAGCAAGTGTACAATGCGTAGGTATGCAAAAAAGTCTCCATCTTATATAGTTTAAGATGGAGACTTTTTTAAGTTGATTCAGTCATCTTGCACTTCTATTGAGAACTTGCCTACGAAGTGCAAGATGAGTAATATGCGTTAAGATAGATTATTCTTCAGTTTTCTTATTGTTGTACTGTTCCAGGATATTCTCCATAGAGTCATCGATACGCATCTTGTAGAATGAACGCCATACGAAGACGATAGCGATAAGTACGAAGAGAATACCAAAATATGGTGCCAGCTCACGGAAAGATTCGCTAATAGCCATCTCCATAGCCAACAAACCGAAGAGGGTAGTAAACTTGATGATAGGGTTCAGCGATACAGAAGAAGTATCCTTAAATGGATCACCTACAGTATCACCTACTACAGAAGCATCGTGAAGGTCTGTGCCCTTCAAAGCAAGATCTACTTCCACCACCTTCTTAGCATTATCCCAGCTGCCACCTGCATTAGCCATAAATACAGCCTGGAACAAACCAAAGAGGGCAATACTGATAAGATAACTAACGAATAATGATACCGCATTGTTACCACCGATACTTGCAGGAGAAGCTAAACAAGCAAAACCTAATGCAAAGAAGAAGATAGCGATAAAGATATTCCACATACCCTTCTGAGCATACTGTGTACATATCTTAACCACCTCAACACTACTCTTAGAGTCAGCCTTCTTAGGTGCGTTAGGATCGAGTTTGATGTGATCCTTGATAAAGGCAACGGCGCGGTTAGCACCTACAGTAACAGCCTGTGTACTTGCACCGGTAAACCAGTAGATAACACAACCACCCAACAAGAAACCAAGAATGGTATAAGGATTTAAAATATTCAGTACACTTGCTGGATCGATACCCAAAACGTTTTTGATAACCAAGATAATAGAGAAAATCATGGTTGTTGCACCTACTACTGCAGTACCGATCAATACCGGTTTAGCTGTAGCTTTGAAAGTGTTACCAGCACCATCGTTCTGCTCCAGATAATATTTACTCTTCTCCCAATCAGGAGTAAAACCATAATTCTGTTCGATTTCCTGATCCTTATTAGGCATATCCTCGATAAGGCTCAATTCGTATACACTCTGTGCATTATCAGTTACAGGGCCATAAGAGTCTACTGCGATAGTTACAGGACCCATACCGAGCATACCGAAAGCGATTAGACCGAAGGCAAAGATAGCTGGGTAAGACATCAGGCTTTCTTCGATATTGATACTTGCAGCATAGCCCACGAACATAAGCAATACGAAGACTAAACCTGTCCAGAAGCCAGAGAAGTTACCCGTTACGAAACCAGAAAGGATATTCAGCGAAGCGCCACCATGATGAGAAGCCTTTACTACTTCGAGTACGTGGCCACTCTTTGGAGAAGTAAATACCTTGGTAATCTCTGGAATAACAGCAGCTCCCAAAGTACCCAAAGAAATGATAGTAGCGAAAATCCACCAAAGGTCATTACCCATACTTGCCAGCTGGAAGTATGATACGGCATAGGTAGCAATGATACTAAGGATAGAAGCAATCCAGATTAAGTTCGTCAGTGGAGCTTCAAAGTCGAGGTCTTCGTTACCGCCATATTTAGCATTGCTTACACCTTTATTAATATAGAAGGCAACAACAGATGTTACAGCCATCAGAATACGCATAGAGAAGATCCAGATAAGAAGCTGAGTCTGAGCGGCAGCATTTGGTACTGCGAGTAGTACAAATGAAACTAATGCAACACCTGTCACACCGTATGTCTCGAAACCATCAGCAGTAGGACCTACAGAGTCTCCTGCATTATCACCCGTACAGTCTGCGATAACACCAGGGTTACGTGGGTCATCTTCACCAATCTTGAAGATGACTTTCATCAAGTCTGAACCGATATCAGCAATTTTGGTAAAGATACCACCTGCGATACGAAGGGCTGAAGCACCCAAAGACTCACCAATGGCGAAACCAACGAAACAGCTACCAGCCAAGTTGGTAGGCATGAAAAGCAGGATGACGAGCATCAAGAAGAGCTCTACACATACCAACATCACACCGATACTCATACCAGCATTCAGAGGAATATTAAGTAGGTTGAGTGGATTTCGCTTCAGTGATGCAAAGGCCATACGTGCATTAGCATACGTGTTCATACGGATACCGTAAGCTGCTACACCGTATGAGCCACAGATACCGATAATGGTCCATAATAAAATAAGGAGGACACCGCCAGTAGTAGTGCCTTCTGAGAGAACACCGAAGTAAAGGGCTACGATAACACCGATGAAAATAAAAAGGGTTGCAAGAAACTTACCTTGCTGTTTCAGATAAGTGGAACATGTTTTATAGATTACTTCTCCGATGTCTTCCATACGCTCATGTACAGGAAGAGCCTTTGTTTTGGCGAAATAATAAATACCGAAGATAAACCCGAGGAGTGTTACCAAAAATCCCCAATGTAAAAATCCAAACTCGTGGATACTTTCAGGAATGACCAGATCAGCTTCGCTTGCCAAAAGTGGTGTTGCGCAGGTTGCGGTCAACATTAACATAAGTAATTTTTTCATATTGATATAAGTTAATTGTTACTGATTTCCATGATATGCCATATTGATATACATTGTATTAATATAATGTGTATAGTCTTTGCTGAAACATATATTCAATAATATTTTTTTATATAACGATTTTTATTTGTTGAAACATTTAGTTGTATGATATGCTGAAGCTTGATATACATTTGCGAATAAACGCAAGAACAAAGATATAAAATATTCAAATAAGTTCCAAATATATTTTATCTTTTTGTCCTGTTTGTGGGCAACACTTGGGTTAAATGAGGAATGTTATTGGTGTTTTGATAACTGTACTTGTCAAATGCGAAGTTGTCGTTATACATTATTATGTAATCTATTCATCTTTAGGGGTATATTTAGCACAACCAAAAGTCTTGTTTTTATTCAGTAAATTTCTTTCTAATAATTTTTGCTGTCGTATTTCATGAATACTTTGCCCTTATATCGTGGAGCCTTGCTGTTCTGGTGCTGCTTACCATGATAGGAGGCACTTACGCTCTCCGATTATTGTTGCCACAAAAGGCACTCCGGCTTGAACTGCTCTTTCTATCCGCAGCCCTGGTACTTATCCTTGGCATAGTTAGTACAGTCAATGGCAGCACGAATTTCAAGGGATCAGACCCGATAGAATGGCGAGCCCTATTTACATTTATAGCAATCGCCATCTTTTGTGGTGGAATTGGTTATTTTAGAAAAAAACAAAAAAAATGGAAATAATTTCAGACATACTTTACTGGATTAGCACAGGACTGCTTGTGCCAGTCATTGTCATTCTTATCATCGTCTTTATTCGTGCACTACTGCTTATTGGTAGTTTCTTTGGGCAGTATCTCACCATCAGAAAGACGTCGGCTTATGTGCGAAAGGCACTCACGGATGTGACAGCCGAGACACTTGATGATGTCATAGCAAAACTCCCAAAGACAGATAACGTGCTTGTCATTGCGTATATCAGGAAGATTTCAGTATGGTGAAAAATCCTGGCAAGGAGAATATGGAGATTATCACCAAGGAGGGCAAGAAGATAAACCGATATACTCCTTCAAAGAGTCAGTCTTCAAAGAATCAAAACAAAGGAAAGAAGGTGGGTGTAGCCTATCAACTTGATAATGGTGAAATCATCTATGTTCCTGAATAGGTGTTTCCACATCCAGCGAGGCGAAGGCCTCGTTGATGATTAGATTAGTAAATAGTAAAAACAGGCAGTACCATCACAGAGGGTACTGCCTAATTTTACTATATAGGATTTAAACGGTTCTAGGTTATAAGAGTTGATAAATGGAGCCTATAAATATCAGTCTTATAAAAATTTTTCTATAAATAAAAAATCGGTATAATACTCCATTTAGTACTAAAATTATTACAGATAATATAAATTATATCTTTTATTTTAAAAAAACATTCAATATGTTTGTTTTTTTTCGTGATAAATTAGTAATTTCGCATGCAAAGAGAGATTTTATTAAAATAACCATTATGAAACAATTTTTATCTTTTTCTTCAATTTTAAGGATAATGGTGGTTATGCTATCATGTCCAATGACACTCGTCTTGGTCCACTTTTGGCTAAAAACGAATAACAAGTTTATTACACCATTTGTCAAATAGTATTTTTTTTAGCATAAATCATTTTTAATAAAAAAGTGTTACCTTTAGATTCTTTGCAAAGGTAACCAATAATTAAAATATGAAGAAAAGAAATTATTTGGGAACATTTGTCTATTATTACAATATTCTAAATTATGTTATAAGTGATATGCTTTCCCAATGGGATTTGGCAATAGACGCAAAGATAA
>OCTW013433439.1_pt1 | contig 74822 bp, 113 predicted proteins | sample 1539671 | NCBI WGS metagenome assembly OCTW01 (sample SAMN02144230, study PRJEB22623) | gut metagenome | biome: sheep rumen | host: Ovis aries | place: New Zealand | reverse complement strand
TAATTATCTAAAAGCAACAACATAACAAACACCTCAATCCATTGTATTGCAAGGGTTGTAGATGATTCACGATTGCTTAAAAGTGCTTACTTCATCAACCTCTCAATACACTCGTCAAGGTCATCTTTACGAACCCGTACATGTTTCCCTATCTTGAACGACGGAATAACATGGTTACGAATGTACTCATACACGGTTGACTCAGGAATCTGTAGTATCCTTGCAACATCTTTGACTGTATATACCATAGTCTAGCACACTTCCTTTACATCAACAATATCCATGTATTGTTTATTTTTCTTCATCATGAACTCATATGTCTTTCCCTGCTCAACAAAGAGCTTGTTACGTCCATACCGTGTTTTCCCATGCCCCCACAGGAATGGAGCAATAGAACCCTTGTAAGTGCCGTAATCCTCTGTCTTGAACGTAACCAGTGCCATTTTGTTGCCGTTCTTCGTCGTGATCTCATGGACAGACGATGCTACACCACAGAGGACACCTGGAACCTTAGAGAATGAGAACCCTAGTGTTGCAATCTCTCCTGCTGCTTTGTCGTAGTGTCCTTCCTTACATTCGACAAACTCTGCGTTGTTCCTTTTCTCTGTCCATTGGTTCGCCATCCGCAATGCCCGTGCCCTTTCCTTGTCGTTCACGGCTTTCTCATACCCATCTCGATAGAAGCCAATGCGCTCCCTGCATTGCTGTAACCGTTTTACGTACTTCTTTGTATTCGACAGATTGCTCATCATCCATCCACGGGATTTATTGAGGAAGTCTAATGCTCCTGCCTGAATGAGTCCCTTAACGACATCGCTGTTGTTGTGCTCGACAATGCTGTTCCAATCGGTTAAAGAGCAATAGTCGCAGTTCGTTTCCTCTTGAACAGATAAGGTTAATTCCTTGCCAACACCCTTGATGTACGTAAGACCGACACGAATGGCTTCGCCCTCAATCTGCCATTCCTTGTTCCCCTTAGAGAAATCAGGAGGAAGAATCCTGATACCCATTTCCTTGCAATTCGCAAGATACGGAATGACCTTTTCCTGATTATCATTCTTCGTGTTCAGCAATGCACACATGAACTGAGCAGGGTAATGCGCCTTGAGATACGCTGTCTTATACGAGAGCCGCCCATAGGCTACAGAGTGAGAATTACATACAATAATTCCATTGCCAGTTACGAAGTTATGGTATGGATTGTCCATTTCAACGTCGTAGCACATCTCATCGCACTCATGGGTAATGGATGCTACGCTCTCGATATGTGTATCCAATACGTCAGACACATATACGCTGTCTCCTACGGATAACTCTACCAATAGCCTTGTTCCATGTGGTGTCGGAATCTTATGGTTCAACGTACACCTCACTCGTTTGCCCAATTCAGTCTCAAGGATAAACACAGGCATGACACCAGACTCTCTAACGTCAACGATATAATTCTCTACTATCTTGCCATCGTTATCCATTGAGCAAGCCTTAATGCCATGAACACCCCACGGGTCAAGTTGGTGCTTGTTGTACTCGTCATCGTGGAAGAATCTGTACAGCTCACAGATAGACCGCTTTGTTTTTGCCCCTGTATGTGTGACAATATATTCACGGCCACTCAAACATTTGTTGAACAAATACCTTCCTGCTGCCTTGATTTGCATACCGACCTTCTCTGCAATCTCCTTGGAATAGCCATTTTCCATACAGCGTGTGATGAACTCCTTGACCGCAGCATCAATCTTTGTCATCTCCTTGCGTCCAATGACCTTCCGTAGCATATCCGCTTCGCCCAATGAGTACCCTGCCATCTTCATAGCAAGTTTCATGCACTGCTCCTGATAGACAATGACACCGAAGGTATTCTTCGTGACCTCTTTATATACATTACAGAGATAGTCTATAGTAGCACCATTCTTTCCGTCGATATATTGCTGCATCATCCCTGAATCAAGAGGGCCTGGTCGGTACAAAGCGACCAATGCCGCAACGTCATCAAAGCATGATACGTGCAATTCCTTGGCCACCTTACGCATACCAGGAGACTCCATCTGGAACACGCCATCGAGGTTGCCGTTGGAATACATTGCATATGCCTTTTCATTATCCATTGGGATGTCATCGAGATTCATGTCATTGCCGATGTACTTCATGCATTTGTCAATGAGGTCTAACGTATTGAGTCCAAGCAAATCCAGTTTAAGATTGCCACGCTGCTCCAGTTCATGGAAGTCGTAGCAGGCAATACGGATATATTCACGCTCTCCCGTAGCCTTGTTCTTGGTATTACACCCCTCTACAGGTGTATAGTTTACGATGTCATCTGGGGTAACAAGGACAGCCGATGCGTGTATACCAACTTTGTCAATACGTCCACAGAAATGCTTTGCTACATCAATGAGTTCTGCTTTCTGCTCGTCGTTGAGTGAAATATGAGCAGCCTGTAAATCATCAATAGAAGACTCGACAAACTTCGATGCTGCAATCTTGAACTTCGGATTGTATTCCCATGACGGGTCAATCATAAGGCCACCCTGCTCTTCACAAGGAACCATAGGGGCATTGTCTTTGTACTTGTTGAAGAGTGCCTGCCATGCCTTTAGTACAGCTTCCTTGCCTGCGCTTGGCTTATCAGGGTCTTTTGTGTACCCCAGTGTTTGTACCTTGCAGACGTTGCCATACATCTCTTTGACGTGTTCAATGACACGTCCACGGTTTAATGTAGAGAGATCACTATCAACGTCCGCAGGGGACCTTCTTTCTCTATTGCAGAACCGAAAGAACTCCGTGTGATACTTTATCGGGTCAATCTTGTGGATGCCCATGAGATAGCCAACGAGACATCCGGCGCTCGATCCTCTACCTTCCCCGATCGGGATATGCTGTTCCTTGCACCAACTCAACACAGACCAGATAATCAGTAGATACTCAAGGTAATTCGTTGCTTCGAGGTCTTTCATCTCCATCTCAAAGCGTTCAGCGTATTCCTTGTACTTCCCTTTCGGCACAAGTTTCTTCCAGTGACTCCTACAGATTTCCCTTACCTTTCCCTTTGGATTAGAACAAGGATACTTTGGATAGTGACTACCAGAGTCGGGGATTGTGACGTTACATCTCTCTGCAATGCGAGATGTATTCTCGATACATTCCTCAATGACATCCTGTGGAATCCACCTTGTGTTCCGTATCTCGTCCTCTGACCAGATATAGTTCTCGTCATCGTGATACTGGTTGCCGTTGATGCGAATCCAATGACTATGATATGGTTTGTCTTCTGGGATAGAGTAGTGAGCATCTGTTGTTACAACAAGGGGAGCATCGTATTTCCTTGCCAACTCAATGACTTTGTCGTTGTACTCCCATTGTTTTTCGATGTTGAGCGGCTGAATCTCTGCATAGAAGCGATCTCCAAATAGCTCTTTGTATTTCTTGAACCACTCTTCACCATTCTCTGTGTTGACAATAGATGCCATACATGCAGACAAACAAATGAGTCCATCGTTATGTTCCCGTAGGGCTTCCCAGTCAATTCTAGGCTTGTAGTAGTACGAATCCTCATTATACGCGAATGTATCGAGCTTCTTGAGGTTCATATATCCTTCATCGTTCATCGCAAGGATGACTAAGTGATGCGTCAGTGACTTATCCCTAATGTTCACATCGGGACAGAAGTAGAACTCGCAGCCAACAATAGGCTTGATGTCGTTTTTCTGACACTCCTCGTAGAAGCGGATGGTATTCCGCATAGTACCATGGTCAGTTAGGGAGATTGCAGACATACCCAATGATTTTGCACGTGCTACCATTTCTTGTACAGTTTGATAACCATCAAGTAGACTACCATCGCTATGGTTATGTAGTGAGATATACATTGTTTTACTCCTTGTGAATCTTATGGACTACAACATGATATAGCGCACCGCCAAGCTCAAAGCCAAAGCCAATAACGATTGCAAGCACAAACCAATCAATGTACGACTCAATGAGATGCATCATTTGCCCCACTTCCTTCCATACAAATCATATCTACAACCAACGCAATACATATACAATGACTGTCCCATATGGTGTTCTTTTGCCCACTGTATCTTCTTGTCGATGACTCGTTGGATAGCCATTGCCTTTCTCCTGTCATCCACACTGTCCCGCCACTTGATTAACTGAACAACTGCCCATGAAAATTCACCGGGAACCTTCATAATAGGCCGTTGATAACCACCGTTACTCATTGGTAATCAACCTCTCCCCTTTGAACTTGCAGAGGATAGCGCTCTCTGGAAGGCGAACATGTTTCTCGGCGTCCACATAATAGATGTTATAAACAGGACCATCAATCAAATGGGGAACACTGCTTTCCCAGAATACACCATCAATCCTAGCCAACAATGGTCCTCCTATTGTCTTCACGTAGACATATTCATTGATCTCATACTTATTCTTCTTGACTCGACATGATGAAATGGTATCCCAAACGTTGAGAATAATGAGAATCGCGGCTACCACTGTTATTAAATTAATCATTCCGTGTACCTCCATAGAATAACAATAGTATCAACAGAATCGTGATAGATGACCCTAGCCATCCAAAGATAAACCCTGTAATCAAAACAGAACCAACCTCCGCTTATCCTTCATAACACGGCATACATGTACCATGTCGCCATTTTCTGTGTACATATATACCATTTCATCCGATGGATATTTCTGTAGTTCCCATACAAGATCGTGTACGGTCATCCCGCTGGGTTTCGTGTGGGTGAATTTACCACCGTGGATTCCTTGAATCTTATTGACATTCACAGCGTTCATTTCTTCATTCCCTTTACAGCACACGCGTCCTGCAATGCCTTCAACGAAGCAAGTGCGGAACCGAGTCTACACTCTTTACCGTTGTAGAATGGACATTTCTGGCAATCAGTTAGCGTCGCGTATATATTACAGATGCTTCCGCCCTTCTTAGAGATGGTATCACGAGCCTCTGCGATGACACGGCCTAACTCTTTGAACTTATCGGCATTGTGAGTGGTTTCCTGAGTGCTGACAATTTCATCCCACATCTTCTGTACATTGCCAAAGCCCTCGGATGATGTATTGGTATTCTCGACATAATTAAGGAACTCTGTAATGAGGTTAATGTCTACATCAGGGACGAGCTTATGAAGTTGGCCTTCAAGTGGAGCAAGCCTAGACACCTCTCCGTCGGTGCATGTTTCGGTCTCTGCGTATTCCTTGCCATCAATCATAAGTGTAAGGTCAAACCGATAATAATCATGGGCAATATATGAAATTTCTTTTCTGATATGTTCAAGCATCTCAATACCTCCAAAACAATGTGTAGTACCCATAGTATATTGCGCCACTATATGGTGAACATGGGATAACCCATGCAACACCATAAGGGACACTGTAGTCACAGTTTGTCATTCTACTTCTACTACCTCAATAATATCCATGTTATCTTCGTCTTTCCACCTATCATATACAGCTTGTTTAGACAAGTCATGCTCATACATAATGAATGTAATGTATTCTCCCATACACTTCTCTTTGTATGTCACCTTGTACAATCTACGTGTTTTCATGGCGCGATTCACAAGTCTCCAACGGTCATTCTTGTGTTTCACGCACCCAAATGCACCATAAGGAATGGAATGGTCTATAATATTAGCCTTGCGTTTTAGATTGTTCATGTTTATACATATCCTCCATTGCTTCTTCCTTGGAATTGTATACCCTCCCATTAGCGGCAATATAAACTAGTCTTTTTGGGGTACTTAATCGGTAAATGACACTGGTTATCTTAGCCATCGCGTTATCTAAGAAACACCCCTGTGTGCCTCTCATTGGGCAGTCATGGCATTCATAGACATTACACAGCTTACTCTGGACTTCATCTACCTTGCTGCGAGCAGCCTTTAATTCGTCCTGTCGATTCTCATAGAATTTATTCATTGAAATTCAACCTCTCAACATATTCCAGTATCTCCTGTACGTCATTCACTCCGAAATCATTGTTACATCTACGGACTGCATTGACAAGGGCGGTGATATGTGATGACTTGACACTAGGAAACAATCGGCTAAACACATCGTTAAAAGTGCACCCATCCACGAAATACTCCGTTACCCTTCCATTGATTCTACGAATGCAATGCTCTGAGCATTCACGGCCATCAATAGAAATCTTAGTCTCGTAGTCATATGGCGTCATTCTCTTTTCAATATAATCAACAGTCATTTTCGTTCTCCATTCTCTGTATTTTTTCTTCGATATGTTACTCGTCGTAATCTAATATATCAAGCTCTATATCTTCCTTGAAACAATCAATGCCCTTATCAAAGTCATGCTGAACATAATCCCAAGTGAAGTTCTTAGAGAATAACCACAACTTTTGCCAGAACACGCATCGCACAGCAGGATTTTTATTACAGTTTATCCGACGCGCCACATCTTCAAACATCTCCTTATAGGTATCTGCGTCTGTTTTGAATTGAGACTTATGTTCATCTAAATTATCATTAATTTCCTTACCGGATAATTTCATTGTTTCTTCTCGTCCTTTCCATTAAACTTGCACAGGATTTCAGACTGCTCAAAGTCCCAATACTGACCAACCTCATTGAGTAGTTTGACGTGATACTCAGGTTTAGCACCGTATTCATTGCGGTAGTGACACCGCCATGTAATGCTGATTACCTCTGCAATCTCCAAAACATCGTTTACTCTAATCCAAACAATATCACCCACCCTATACTTGTTTCTACCGACCATACGATAGAAAGTCCTATAGCAAATATCTCCTACGAATTCAATCGCTAGTAATGTTCCAAACAAAGCTGTGATGGTCATATTTATACCCCCCCCTGAGTTCCTTGTACGCTTCCGTTAGCATTACTGCACCTTGTTTCCTGAGTTTTTCTTCTTCTGTCTTGGCGATACGTGTAGTGTACCAGTTGTATTTTTCGTACCAGTCAATGCGATTGGTAGAGATACGGCCACACCGCTGGCAAATACTCACCTCATAGATTTCAACTTCGACAGACATAGGATACACGCTGATACTGTATGCTGTCACGGCATAAGGCTTTTTGTGGCCAAAGATACTACAGAGGATTTTCTTGATTAATCTCATTAAGACAACCCCGCTTTCTCTTTCCATGACTCTAAGAATACGTCGCCACAATCAAAAAGGGTCATGTCATGCTTGTGTGCTTCACAATAGGCTCGCTCTGGACAAACATCACACTCCTCAACGCATTCTTCGCTGTATTTCAGTATGTCAGCACTCGCTAACTCAAGTGCCATCTGGTACTTCTTAATTTGACTTTTCAGCTCATCAATGCTTTCGTTCGACGATTCGTCTTTTGCAGTTCTGCGGCGTTCAATATCTGCAAGCTGCTCTTGTGCATATGTTGGTGCATCATTATAAATCTCATTTCCGTTTAAGTCATAGCATATCCTTCTACTCATTTTTTATCCTCCTGAATCCTTACAAACGCATCCCATGCATCCTGTACGTTCTTAGTATCATCCGGTGTTACGGCATTCTTTGCGTTCTCAACAAGCTCCTCGATTAACTCAATATCTATGCAAGGGACAAGTTTTTGGAGCTGGTCTTCGAGTGACTCAGGATACACCGTGTACTCGCCATCGGCATATATTTCATTTTCAAGGTACTCTTTGCCATCAATGGTAATTGCCGTTTTGAATCCATATTGCCTTGCCCTGATATACGCTATCTCTCTTTTAATCTTTTCGAGCATCTCAATACCTCCTGAACAGACTATAGCAGCCAATGTAAACACTACCACTACTGGGACTACATGGGATTGTCCACGTAATTTTATAGGGAACACTGAAATCACAATTACTCATTTCTTGATCTCCTCTACTTTTGCAGTAGACAAGTGATCGTACTCACGGTAGATAGCTTCTTTACTAAATGCATATTCATAGAAATGACATGGAACACCCCCTATGACAACCGACACGCGATATAATCTACGTGTTCTCTGTAGTCGCAGCAGTAGCCTCCATCGGTCATTCCTATGTGTTGCCAAGTCCATTCTAGGACAAGCACTACTATAGATATTGTATTTACGTTTCAGGTTATTCATTGTGATTCTCCATGTTTCTTATTTCCCTATCAAGATACCAACGAGCTTTCTTGAGGTCTTCGACTGGGTTATCCTTATGCTTCAAATGACACCTACTGATATACTTGATACAATTCCCAAGGTTGAATCCAAGGTGCTTGTCCTCGATGAAATCAATGACCTCAATCTTACCCTGATAGTAAGACGGATGGTTCACGGCAGAATCGTTCTCTTTCTTTGCAGACTCAGCAATGCCCTTCTTGATAGGCGTAGCTTGTGTGTCTATCTTTTGGCATGGTATAGAGAAATATAGTCTATGAATCTCATCGTGAATAATATAGTTACCATCTACTATATCGTCTATCCTGTATACTTCGTTTTCAAAACGGATTTCATCGCCTATGTTGTACTTCATATTACTACTCCCCTTATGCTTATCATATTTTCTTATAACAATGCCATTGCATTTCCATGCTAGCTCATTGATATCGGATTCGTTCTTGTTATACAGGTTACCATCATTGGCATAGAGTACATAACACCTATCCAGCATCGTAGACTTCCAAACAAAGCCTAAGGTTGGTCTCTTTATGTATCTATCAACCACCTTGCATGTGAAGACTCTACCTGTTGGCTTCCCATCAATCGTACTATTGATTCGTATCTCGTCACCAATATTGTATTTCCAGAAATCCATTAGTCATTACCCCTTTCAATTCGATAGATGAAATACATGGAAAGTGCCGACAATACCGTAACACATCCAAAAACAAACATGAATGTAATTGATTCTTCTGTCATGAAATCACCTCTATATATGATTGACTTTAACAAGAATATTCTCTAGCTTATTCATAGCGCGTTCATAAGAACATTCATTGTCTTTGTACGCCAAGCACTTATGGCACTCACGGTACTCATAGCAACAGTTGAATTTCATCCCCGACAAGTAGCCATCTAGCTCTACTAACCCATTGTGTATATCTCTGAATTTATCTCGTAGGTCATTCATCATTTCACCTCCTGCAAGAACCGTGATATAACGTCGGTGTACTTGTTCTTTCCTCTACGCCAGATACAATACTTTTCTTTGTACGAACATTCAGATATTTTAATCTTATGCTCACCGTATTGGAATACACCGACCTCTGGGGATGAGTCACTGTTCTTAAATGACTTCACATTCTCGATGCCATTAATAACGAACTTCAAGTAACGCATCTCAAGATCACCTCCTTATGACAATACTCAGTATACATCGTATAACCATGATTGTCAATGGAAATTTTGTGTAGACAACAAAAAAGCAGGGAGCCACCAGTATTTCTACTGATGAACTCCCTGTATATATTAGAAGAGAAGGACACCCAATGCGCCAACCCCTGCACCTGTAATGAATGCACCGATCTCGTGCTTGTGTCTCTTTTTCTTCTCGTCGGACTTAACCTTGGCAACCTCATTATCTTTTGCCTTGGTCAGTTCCTTGGTATTCTGGTCAACTGCCGTTTGTACTTCCTTTTGTACAATCGGTGTAACATCAAGAGTTACCTTAGATGTCTGGTCAACCTGTAGTTTCCCCTTGTCAAACTTCTGCGTCTCATTGTCTAATGTATCAAATTTTGTCTGCTGTCCATTGTAGTCCACGACAACCTGTGGCGGTTCCTTCGTGATCTGCACATCGGCATCCTGTGGCGTTTCCTTTTCGACATACTGAATCTGTGTCTTTGCTTCTGTCTCCACCGGAACCTTCACTTCTCGTACTTCGACCTTTGTCACAGGAACCTCTACGACATTCTTATTGAAATGAACACAAGCCTTCCATCCACAGACAAAGGATACGACGATGACAAAAACAAACGTCACAATGAGCTTCCAGTGGTCAACAAGGAATCCCTTGACATTCTCCATAGTCATACCTCCTGATTGCGATACCAGTTTGCTTTCCCCCTCAGTACATCTCCGCCACGGCTACCGTCAGTTGCATACGGATTGAACGAAGGGGATTCATTGGTTCCCAGGTATTCCAAATCCCATCTTTGGCAATCTGCTTTCGGGCCATACGGATCATGCGGATAAATCCCATCTTCATTATCCGCGGCCTCACCGTGTGTTAACACGTGATTCTTATCAATAGTCAACCAGAGTCCGTCTGCTACAGCGACAATGACCTGTGCCATCGCTTCAATCTGTGCATTCGTTGGTGGTTCACTGCCAAGATCGTCAGATGTAGCACCGACACAACATGCAAGTGTAATGCCAACCGCACCGCTATTCCGATGATATGTATGTGCAAGAACCTCGTCAAGGTCATGGTCTACATAGATAGAACCGTCAGCGTCAATGGCAATATGGTAGTCATTCAGGTAATACTGACCGTAATGCCCTGCTGTCCAGTGCAAGTAAATCTTCGGTTCTCTACCGTATGTCTGTGCCTGTCCCCAGATGGATTCACGGCAATTCTCTGCCATCTCTCTGATTTCCTCTACGGTAACTTGTCTCATTTACTATTACCTCCCCTGTATGGCATGATACTCATTGGCGTATTCACGGTACTGTCGGTATTATACTTTGCCTGTGCAGCTCTAGCAATGCCATATACCGTAGCACCTGCCGTAGCAATCGTTGCAATGCCACTGATACCAACATTCAACTCAAAGTGATAGCCAAAGAGTCCATTAAGCCAAAAACACAATAAAATAGACAGACTCCACAATGACAATAGCGCCAATACCCATGCCCCTGCAAGGTATATCAACGTCATGTGATTGGATTCTGCCCATCGCCCAAATTGCAAAACCTTGTCCTTCAACGGAATACCCCCCACAATGCAATGAGAGTAGCAATACCCCACACAAAGAGGTTCTTCGTGGTGAACATCTCGGTATCTGATTGTTCCAGATTACGGATACGCTCTTCGTGCTGCTCTAGTGTCTCCACGATCTCACTTGTTGCGCGTGACCGTTCACTGAGCATTACTTCGACTTTCGCTAGACGCTCAGAAATGTCACTGAGCTTCTCTAGCATCTTCACAACATCATTTGGTTCCATCATTTACTTTCCGTGTTTGGCGTTTCTTCTGTCTCCTCTTTTGTTTCCGGTACATATCCAATAACACACTCTGGATTCTGGCACGTACCATCCGCACGGAGCTTATGAGCGCAGTACGGACATCTCGGCGGTAATGTAAATTTCTTTCTAGCCAATCAAATCACTCCATTCAATTCTCTCCATAGTATTCCTGCAAATCGGCATAGTCCTTCCGTACACTCGCAACGGCTTTATCGTCGTTTCTCAGCATAGCCACATTGAGGTTATCAATGCATTCCTTCTGCATGGACTCATATTCCTCTTTCTCGATTTGCTCATCGGTCTTGAGCGGCTTTGGCGTGTACACACGGTATTGCCATGCACCATTCTTCCATACCAGCTCATAGCCTTTCTTAGAGAGAGGAGGGACAACTGGTGTTGTGCGTGTCGGATAAATCCAATCACCGTTCTCTGCACGGTCTGTCGCATCGAGTACAATGGCTTTCAGCAATACACCATCTGCATCGTACTGATAGACTACCTTGTTTTCTTTGATATTGAACAAAATACATCACTCCTATTCAATTACTTCTCTCATTCGCATACGACATAGAAGTAGCCACGGTCATCTATTCATCAAAAGTAAAAAAATAACAGCTCGTCGATTGGGATAAACTGTAAAATATAGATTATGTTAAGGCACTACTTTGATAGCTAAATTACATTCTGTTTTGTTCGTTGAACATTCTATCAAGCATTTGCCAAGAGAAGAACTTTCGCTTAGTTCACCGGCCACCACGTCAGCGCCCATGCCAATATCTCTGACATAAGAAAGCTGTACTGTTTCTGAAATCGTTTTAGTTCCTACCGTAACTGTAATAGAAACGTTGCAATTGGAATAATGGTTTTTTACTCCAAGAAAGAGTTCTTTTCCATTAACTGTAACATAAGTTATTTCTGGCGTATCTGGAGACTGTGTTTTCACCTGGAAGCCATAAAGGACAAACATAGGCATTTGACCGCTACCCCTCAAAGCCAGACTAACATCGGTAAAAGTAAGAGCAGGAATCAATGTAGCATCAGTGGCACTGATAATCATCCTATTAGTTATTGTAACGTTATTTTTTATAAAACCTCCATTTGTAGTTTCTGAACCTTCTATTTCAGTTCCATTGATTGTAATTTTTCCTGTATTATAGCCACTATCAGGGTTAAGTGAAATGTCTATGCTGTCTTGATATTCTGTTCTATAAACTGTATTGCCCGACGTATCTGCCGAAGAAGATAAACCTCTGCCGGATGACGTTATGGTCAATGTTTGATGTTCTTTCTGGATAACCGTGATGCTCTTCCGTGTATCAATATTTGTAATAGTATCAGCCATATCTGTTATTTTTATTTTGTCGGTAGAGCTGTTCTTAGCGCGTATAGCGTTAGCTATATCTGTCAGGTATTGTTCCGTTACTAATACTTTACTCATATCTTACCTCCTCAATAACTCTTATCATCTGCATCGATGAGAGCGGCTAAGGCAGAATCTACATATTTCTTAACGCCATCGCTTGTCACTGGATTACTGGAATTAGCCGTAGGAGCTATATCAAAGGTTAGAGTATTTTGTTTCGCTGACAATTCTGCTTTAGTGGCATATGTGTTTACGATATTCGCACCATTACCGTCCTGCGTCGCTTTTGTTGCTGTGCCCTTCAAATCACCGGTAAGGGTAGTTGCAGTCACGCTGTTGAACCTGACGTCCTTACCAAGCTCTGCAAACAGACTCATATCTACGGAACCACCAAGGTTATCCCAGCTCTCGCCGTTCCAGACAAGGTTATCTCCTGCATTTACACCATGTGCCTTATCAGCGTTCTTCACGTTATATGAATAACCTACTTGTGGATTTGTCGGCAAATCGGAGTAATTATCTACAGAACCTTGATAAGTAATTATCTTAGACAATGATTCTTTCGCTGCTTCTACATCGGCCAGAGATTTCTCTGCATTAGCCTTCGCTGTATCGACAATGGATTGAATTGCCTGTGCTGCTGCAAGTGCTTCTTGGGCTTTCTGCATGTATTCCTTTGCTGTATCCATGTATGACTTAGCGTTAGATTCAGATACAGCTGCATTAGATTTCGATGCGCTTGCATTGGTCTCCGATGTCAACGCGCTAGATGCAGACTTAGCCGCATTGGTTTCAGAGGTTTTCGCCTTGTCCTCGGAAGCCTTTGCTGCAGTTGCTCTATCTTTAGAATATAATGCCCATGTTCTACTTGATTGAGTTTTACCAGTAGAGCTATTAGAGTCAGCTACATTATCAGGGGAAGTTATTGAAGCAGCCCATGCTTTTGATAAATTCATCGAATCGGAAGAAGATTTAGCTGATGTTGCCGAAGAAGTTGCAGAAGATGATGCATTCGTCTCAGATACTTTTGCATTGGCTTCACTTGTAGCGGCGTCCGATGCGCTCTTTGCACCTTTCGATGCGTTATCTGATGCTTCGTTCGCCTTATTTGTTGCTACGGTTAAATAGTCAGAAATAGACTGTTCCAGTTCCTTATTGGAGGCATTGAGTTTTTCTACTTTCTCGATATAAGTCTTAATCTCTGCAATGGTATTATTGATTTCTGTACTCTTATTTGTAATATCATCATAATACGCTTTTGCATTTGTCTCAGAGCTTTTAGCGTTGGTCTCGCTTGTCTTGGCATTAGAAGCACTAGTAGATGCGCTATTGGCCCTATTAGTTGCCATAGTAACATTGTCAGCTGTTTGCTTTTGCAGTGCATCGATTTGTTTGAGATATTCCTGTATCTCACTAATAGTTGTACTAACGGCAATGGCCTTGTCGCTATATGTTTTTGCCTGTGATGCACTATCGGCAGCGGCCTGTGCTTGCTTCTTTGCTTCTTCTGCTTGAGCTTTGGCTGTTGCCTCACCAAAAGAAGAATCGTTCTTCATGGTGTTATACATATCAGTCACAGACTGTTTGATGGCAATCAAATCGGAAGTATCTTTTACATCATCGATATTCTCTTTTAACCATCGTAAATCCTCAGCGATAATGTCATAGATACCGCTGTTATCTGATGTAGCAAAAGGGCTATTCTTGCCCACTACACCGTCTTTCGTTATTGTATCATTGGCATCACGCTGTTCTAAATATTGGAATCCCGCATTTAGCATTTATATCACATCCTTATTTTATTAACTATTACTGATTGTGTATGGGCTGTTATGCTGGTCTGTACACAGGAAAAATGCATTACCAGAAGCAAGAGGTACGTCTGCTGTGGTATTGAAAGAATAAGAAGATAGGGATATTCTCGAACGAATAGAAGCACTGCTGGCAACATGATGGCCGTAACTATCTTTAGGATTAAGATGTGTCTCTACTTGTAATTTAATCGTGCCACTTTGGTTAATCTTGACTGTTGTCGTGTACGAAGTGGACTGGTCACCACCCATGCTTGAAAGGTTAGCTAATGTTTGTTGTTTAATAACATTATTATCCTTGAATACAGATAATGACACTGTTAAATTACTGCCCCTTCTAAGGACATTATTCTCATTGTCGGTTGTTGTGCTTCCATAAGCTACAACATCTACTTTTATTACTATAGACGTTTCTGTCGCATCTTCTGGTACTTCTATTGTTTTACTCGATGTCTTTGTTCCATAATAATTCTCGCTATCGCGAGAAGAACTCCAACCGGTAGTCAGATTGCCTTCCCGTAGCTCTACATTGCCATCTACGTTTTCTATATATGCATTTACAGGAACACTACTGCCAGACCCTGCCTTAAGGACCGTGCGGCAAACCGCTTGGAACCCATTGTTTGTCACATTCTGCGCTCTGCAATCTAAATACAAATTTGTGCTATTATACCCCGGGATAGCTGTCTGTAGGCTAATTGGTGTAATAATGACATTCGGCGCATTTTTCCACGGTTTTGTAAATTTAATCCATTGTCCATCTTTTACCGTTCCCATGACCATTGCGCCGACCATTGCAAAAGTATTGCCATTACCGTCGTGAAATTCCATACCATTTGAGCCGTGTACAACATACGAACCATCATTGCCACGTACAGTAAGGCCATTGGTATCAAGTGTTGCGCCGCCGCCTTTAATCCCCTGATTAGCAGTGAGTTCCATTGTACTAGCACTCAATTTATCAGCAGTAATAGCTCCTGCGGCTATCATGCCACGTACAACGACATTATTGTCAAAATGAGTATCGCCAGTGATATGTATCTTTTTGCCGTCGATGAGAATAGATTCTTTGCTAATATTGATTTGATTGATAACATCATTTTTAGACACTCTTAGTGCAATATTGTTATCCAATTGAGCGATAGCACTGTAATTTTTCTTTGCTTTGGTCGAATCGGAGAGGTTTGTGACAACCGATGTAATACTATTGGCATTCTGCGTGATGCGCGACGACAGCCCAGAAATCTGATTGTTAGCATCGGTGTGATAGTTTTGCACAGTAGAACTCAATGAATTTGCATTTTGTTTGATTTGGGAAATCTGAGTATCTGTAGCACTTTTATTGCTCTGTACTGTAGATGTCAATCCATTGATATCAACCTTGAGCTGTGAAATAGACTTATACGCGCTCTTAGACGGGTCAGTGTTGTTAAGATTATTCTCGATAGTTACCTTTACGTTGTCAGCCTTTTGCGATACTTGGGAAATGGCACTGTCTGAGTTTGTCTTGTTAGTCTGAACAGTAGACTTTATTTCGTTAGCGGTTTGAGATAACTGTGATATAGACTTGTATGCACTCTTAGATGGGTCGGTGTTGTTAAGGTTCAGTACAACGGATTTAATAGCACTGTCATTTTGCGAAATTAATGATGCGTGCTCTTGATTAACACCATCCTGTGTAGACTTATTGGTGGCAATTATTGATTCTAACTTTCCGTCTTTTTTGTTTAGCTCTTGAATTGACTTATATCCATTCGCGTCCGATGGAGACAGGTTTAACTTGTTGTTGATATTTGCTATATCATTGTTTAAGTCAGATTTAGCCACGGATATATCATTGTTGATATCGGATATATCATTGTTGATATCGGCTATGTCATTGTCTACTCCATCGAGCCTCGGAATAGCCTGTTGTGCATCTGATACGGCATCTTGGATTTCCTTATCGACTTTCTTGAGCGATATTGCTTCATCTTTAAGCCACTCAGGATTCATCTCTGGTTTTATCGTATAAGCATATTTTACCGATGTGTATCCTTCGCCCATCATGTCAACGTAAGAAGCCCAGAAATTGTAAATATCAGGTTCGCCGTTGAATGTATACGATGCATTATTCAAATCGAACGACTTAGAAATGTTATGTCCTTCTACATAGAGACGCATGGATTTGACACGAGCAGGGAACGGAGCAACCAGAACATTAACACCGCGTAGTGCTTCGGTGAAGTGAATGTAGCTCGGTGCATCTGGCTTTGGATAATTGTATGTTACTTTCGCAGGATAGCTATATTTCTTTAGCGTATTCACACTATATACATAGACTGTTCCTTTGCGTTCCATCAGATTCACATCGATAGAAGTGGACTGTGTTTTACCAAGCAATCCTACAGGAGAGCCAACGTTTGTATCCGTGCGAACTTCATAGTACATTACATCAGAATCAGGGACATCCGACCACTTAAACGTAAAAGCGCTCGTGAAATCGTAGGTGAGATTGTATGGCTGCGAAGGTACAGTCTCTTTTGCCGTCACCTTAATAGTCACTGTTGGTGCAGATGCTTCCGATGAAATCAGACCGTCAGTTGTACGGCTTTGCACACGGAACTCATAGACATCGCCAACCTTTGCATTAGGGATAACGATTTTTGTAGGACTATCTCCTGCATATATCCATTCTCTCGATAAGCCAACAGAGTCAACAACTTCGCCTTGTTTGAATGTCCCAATTTGAGCAGCAGTCATATGATTGGTCTTATAGTAAACCAACCCTGTCTCTACATCGTATCTCTGGGGAAGCTCATAAGAACAGATAACGTCATAGCCCGTTGTACCATCTTCGTACCGTCTATACTGCGTATATGCTTTGAGGTTCACTGGATTCGACGGAGTACGCTTCTCGACGGTCTGTGTCGTATCTGTGTAGTTATACCAATGTATGCCACCGCCTAACGCATCGCCATAGATAGTATCGTTGTACTGACGGCCAGTGATGTCGAATTTACCATCGTCATCCTGTTTGATCTCCGTGATTCTCACAGGAAGTTCCGTAAATACACCATGATAACTAATGGTTACAACATCGCCCGGTTCAAGGTGCATACCGTTGATACCTGTTTTCCACGAAAGAGTCAATGGACAAGCAAGGTTTTGGTCACGGTAAAAACGTGCTAATCGTAATGCTTGATATTGAGATGTCGTGCCATTCAGGTTGACTTCCTTGGTGATTATCTTCTGGCGTTCCTTTTGGTCAGCATAATCTTCAACATTACAAGCAACCGTTGTCCAGTTGTTACGCGGGTCAATGATTTTCACAACGTATTTATTCGGGGTATCATTCAGACTCAATGGCGTAACACTCAGGTCAGAGCAGTTATCGTCATTGAATTTGTACGAGATGTCCGTTTGGCTTTCAATGTGAAGTTTGAATTTGCCATTGGTAAGCGTAAGATAACCCTGAAAGTTTGCAAGGATTTCCTGTAACCAACCCAATGCGTTACTTTTTTGGTCAATGACCATGTTGAGTTCAAAACGCTTTGCCTTGACGATAGCACCGGATGCATCAAGGAAACTGATTTCTTCATCACAGTAATCTGCTGCTTTATTCCATGAATCCTCATCAAGATCGTCAGAGGAAATCCAACGGCCTAATCCGTAGCGTTTCGACAGCATAAAGTCACGCAGACACATGGCTGGGTTAGTGCTATATGCTGTTTTCTTTGTACGAGTATCGTATACCTTCTTGCCCATGACTACAGCAGACACGCTAGGATTACCGTTGAGTTCATTGGAAACAATGAAATTCATGTCGAGCCACGCCATCGCAGGATAACCGCCAACGGTATCATAGTTCTCTGGAGTGTCACCGTCGTGGAATGTGTAACTTGTACCGCCACGGACAGTACTTGCACAGAAATTGACGAAACCATGTGTTGCATCTAGTGCTACATAGTTCTTCTGTTGCCAACGATGGTTGTTCCCAAAGATTTTACTGAATGGCGTGTCCGTATAAACAACACCCTCAACGTCCCATAAGTCACCTGGGTAATTATTCGTGGCAGCACATGGAAACGCTTGCCATCCTTCTGCATACAGCTGATTGATATACGAGATTAACGAGGAGACTGACACCTGGTATTCCCAGTACGTGTCATGGCTGTTCTCTACTTCACTCTTTGTACACAGATGGATATGATGATGGCTGTCTCCTGCCCACAAGTCAAAGTCAGAGCCATGTTTCCGTACACGAGCATCTGGATGCTTATTGTTCATCAAGGTGAACACCGTGTTGCCAGTCTGAGAGCCTGTAGGGATAATCATATCGTTTGCAGTGACAGACACAACACCTTCAATACCACCCTCACAGAGCACTACATGTTTGTGCAATGTATTTGCGTCGGCATTCGTTTGGTGAAACGTCTGATTGCCACTGATCTGGCGTGTGCCATATACGATAGGAATCTGCCCATCTGAACTCATGGACTCTTGTGCTCTATCAAAGCGGGAAACATCGGCAGAGCCATTGGAATCCACATTCTGTTGATGCGTTGCACTCCATACAGAGCCAAACAAAGATGCACCCATGACACCTGCTGCAAATGCCTTGGCACCAAACAGCCACGGAGTTGTAAAACCAACAATGAAACCTGCAATGCTTGCGAATATCTTGCCGCCGGACTTGCCATGATGGTGTCCAAAACGCTGTAGGTCGAACGTTGCGGTATGGTTCATGGCATGTTCATATAAGTACCTAAGATGACCATCGGACATGGCATTACGAGCCTTGTGGACGTTCGCCTTTTGTTCTTCTGTCATCAACCCTGTTAAATCAAATCTATCCAATTTCTCACCACCTTAATGATAATTGCTTTCAAACGGAATTGCAGGGAAACCGCTGTAGTGCTTCATGTTGCCAAACGCACGGCACGCTTCAACGGTCTTATTGCAACCTCTACGGAGTGTCGCAGAATGTCCCGTGATGTCCTGCACAAAGTTGACATTGAGTGTCACGGTATTCCCTGAACTTTGCGTGATGATCCTAGATTCACCACCAACGGAAATCACACCGTCTTTCCAGTAGTTTTTGTCATGGCTCTTTTCCAGTGTCACATCATTGGACGCTGTAGATTGTACAAGCATCGTTTCCTCTGCAAGGCTCATGCCACATTCAGCATCGCCAAACTCACTATTGCACGCCATACGGAAGTTACGGTTAGGACATTCAATCTCAGGGAGTCTGCTCTTGACCTTACACGTGAACTCACCATTGGTATACGATGGTTCATCAATGTATCCCGCAAAGACAGGCTGTGCAATCGTTGGGTCTTTGAGTGAATCTGGATATTGGATACGGAAAATCATGGCATTGCATCCACGGAAATCAAAGCCCTCGATGACATACTTGAGTGCTTCATAGGTGCAATCACCGAGACTTACCTCGCAGGAGTCCGTGAGATTATCCATGCTTGTCGTGATTTCTCCACGCTGAAATGGAACAGCGGTGTATTCTTCGTTGTTATACAAGATATTCTCATCGGTTGCCGCAATACGCATGACACCATCACGAAGTTGTAAGATATACAACTCAATGAAAAATGGATTGCCAGATTCTTTTGCCTTTGCCATAGAAACTGGTAATGTAATCAAAACAATCCCTCCTTGCGAAATGCATATTTGAAAAATGGTGTCCACCAGGCACGATGATAGATAGTAGAAATGGACTCACCGTATACCGTTGGAACCTGCATGGCTAACAAATCGCCATAGCCAAGGTAGATACCCGTGTGCAAATCACCGTCTATCTTGAAGATCACGAAGTCACCAAAGGACAGTTCATCGTAATACACCTGTGTCATATTGAGTAGACAATACTTGTACAATCTACGCCAAACAGAAGGTTCGGAAAAATGGTCTTTGTCTACGGGTTTTCCATCATCAATCGGATGACTCCACCCATGATTGCGATAGAATAGACGGCACAGTCCAATGCAATCACATTTTGAAAAAGAGGATTCGCCAAAATAATGTGGAATCCCAATGTATTTATTCACGTTTTCCATTAAACAATTTCCACCTCCATTTGACAGCTATAGCCAACAATGTTTTTCCCTTCGCGATAGTCTGTAATCTCCATAGAATCCGGTAGAATAACAGAGATGAGTTTATGGTCGTACATGACCTTGAGCGGGACACGACAATGAGAATTAAAGAGTTGAATCATGGTATCTCGTTCGTCTTTCAGGCCACTCCATGTTGCACTCAGCTTCTCGTGTGGTTTATTGGACTTTGCGCGTCTCTGTGTAGCTCCCATTTCAAGCACCTGTACATTCCAATCGATGGATCGTGTGAACTCATTGTATGGCGATGGTAAAATATCATCGGTTGATGCGTCGGGATACGACACGCGCTGGGCATCTACTTCCAGTCCAATATCACAGGTGTACATTTGAATTTCCCCTGCTGCCACCTTCTGCTTCACGGACAATGTATTGGTAAAATAGCATAAGTCCTTGATTCCATCGTATTCAAAGAAGAATGGATTGAGCTGACCATGATGTTTATTGTAAAAGGCAATGAGCTTATCCATGTCTTCACGGATGCCTTGCACGGTAAAGCTATAGGTTTTCTTTGCATGGACACGTTTACGACAATAGAGTTTCGTGCCATTCTCTGATTCGTATTCATTGGATGACCATGCGAAACCCAATTTCACTTTTCCATAGGGAACGAATGAAAATGTATCAATAGCCATTGTCTACTTCCTTTCATTGTATATTCCATGAGATACATCGGAATCCAATGGAGGAACTATAGTTTTAAACATAAGGTTTTTCCATTGTCGTTCGATGGATTCATGGTTATCTGAATAGAGGGTTCAATACTTCTGCTTGTTTAAATGATTACTTACGTCAGTAAGTATTTGCGATAGCAAATCAAACACTGTATGAACTATTTGTCTTATTAAAACAAAATAAGCTATTGATTTCATGTTGTGATTCCTATGATTTGTTTCTCATAGTTTATTCAACAATTCTTCAATAGCTTATTTTCAATTCAATAGTTTTTATAAACAGACCTTTAGAAGATTTACTAACGTAAATCATTTGCTAAAGCAAATAATATTTAATCAAGGAGGAAACCACCCAAAGGTTATTCATTATTCTCATATTAGCTCGTGAATCTCAATGAAGGAACCAAAGTTTTAACTCTAAGGATTCATCCATTGTCATCCACGAAGTCTGTATGGAGATTCAATGTATACTCTATAGTACCCTCTTTATTTACCCCTCTATATATAATGTCTTTTTTGGGGCATATTGTTCGGTCAAAATCAAAAGTTTAATCAAAGTTTTACTTAGCGTTCTAAAACATGTTCTATTTTTGCCATATTTAATGCGCCTATATGCCTTTTCTATGTGTTTTCTCAGCATATTTTGTGCAATACCAATGGACATTTATTTCAAGATACCATAGAAATATGCACAGAAGGTTATGTCTCCTATGCATATTTGCTATAGTATCTTAACGGAAACCGTGTCGTTTTTGGTTATGGAGAATCGATTGGAACGCTCTTGGGTTCCTCTGGATCGCATTCATAACATCATCACTGGATGCGTGTGTATTCAGTACAACGACATTACCAGAGCCATCGGAATTACCCATGTTCTTAATGGTATCCGTCTGCTCCTGCATGAGCTGTTCCATGCGTGCATTCGGATTCGTCACACGGACTCCTTCGGCTCTCTTTGCTACACGTGGGGAAATCTGTGGAACATATGGTGTTGGATTCAACGCACCACCATCGGCAAATGCACCGTAATTCATGGCATCCAGATTGTCCTTACCAATGCGGCTCGTTGCTTCCGCTGTCATGACATATTCGCCATTAGAAAGAAAAACGAACCTGTCCTTGTCCGCTAGATATGCGAGGATACTATCAGATTTACCAGTGCCAGCACCACGAATCATACCGCCGTTAGCATACGCTCTGCTCAGTAATCCGCCCATAGCATGACCACCCAGACTAATGGATGGCGTAGAACCTGCCATGAGCATTGCTTCGGTGAGTGCTTGCATCTGCAATGTCTGTGCCTGAGTTGTCACTGTATTCGTCTGGACAGCCGTTGTATTCATTGTGTCTTTCAGGTTAGAGGTCTGTGTCAACGTATTGGAAACATTGGTGAGTGCCGTTGCTTTCTGTGTGACATTACTGAGTTGACTAGTTGCTTGTACAGACTTGTTCACGGAGGATGCGAGTTCTCCACCACTGGATTTCATGGGGAAGTAATTGCCATTCAGTACACCGTTGCTCATATCAAGATAACGATTACCCGTTGCAACCTGTGTCCATCTCCTTGGTGTAGCCGTGAATCTCGACGCATTATTTGCAAGAAGTCCAACACCTGCATTGACAGCCGCGTTCTTCCCTGCATTACGATTACTGATTGCATCGTCAATCGTTGTTCTTGCATTGAACAGCCAACGGTTGACCGTCATTCTCATGATCTGTTGCAATGCAATCTTAGCAACGTCATCCCAGAGCTTTTTCCATGACTCTTTGAAGGAACTACCTTGCTTGATAATATCGAAGAACATATCATCAATATCACTCTCAATGGTGCTCCAGAGATTCTTTGTGACTTCATCGTCCTTCTCAGCAATCTCACGGATTTTCGCTTCTGTTTCTTCGACCTCTTTTTGTATTTTCTGGAAGTTCTCACTGCCATGCTTTGAAAGCTGGTCAATGTTTTCCTTGAGGTCTTTGGCCTTTGCCTTGAGTTCCGCAATCTTATCCTTGGCCTCATCCGTGTTGTCGCCCTTGTATTGAGCAAGTCCCTTCTCTACGAGTTCACCCTTCTCGTTGTGCTTACCATTCTGGATATCATCAAGCTGTTCGTAGTATTCCTCAAGCTGTTCTTGGTCACGCCTACGAATATCCATGAGACTTTCCCTTTGTCTCTTTAGTCTCTCGTTGTAAATATCAATTTGAGACTGATAGAGTTCATGGGTATCCATATACTTTTCCTCGTCAGTTTTATTGGAAGTTGTACGGTTATACCATTCCTCAAGGCGTTTCAGACGGAAGTCCTCATCCTGTTCAGGAGTCATATAGCCATTGCGAATCTTTTCATTTACACGTAACTCAGCGAGTTTGCTATCGGCGTTGCTTAACTGCTCACGAACCTTAAAGAGGTTATCAACGAGTTTCTTGAACTCATTATCCTTCTTACTGGTTAAATCAGCGAGCTTTCTTAATTCGTCCTGTGGCATGTCATAAATGCTTTTGCCGTCGAGTTTATTTTTGATTTCTACGTGCTGATTAAGGTATTCGTCAATATCGTCCGTAAGATTATCATAGGTCTCAACCCATCCCTTACGGTTTTTCTCTACGGCTTCATAGTATGACTTTTCGCTTGCATCGTTTGCACGAAGTAATTCATAGGTATCGCCATGAATCTTCATCTGATACTCGATGTTTTTCTTCTTCGCTTCGTAGAGTTTTTGCTGACGGTCTTGGTCATAGATAGTTTCTGCAATTTGATCTCTTGTGAAATCTGCAAGGGTACTCTTGCGACCATCCCAGAAAGACGGTTTACGAATACTATTAGCATTGCCCTGCATCGGGCCATTGTGATAGCGATTCCATGCTTCGGTGCCTGTACCATCACCAACAAGAGGGCCTGATGCAGAGTCAACAGTTCTTCCGTCGTTACCCTGACCAAAGGACACATCGTAGTGAGTGCCACTTTCAACCGCGGCAGAAACACCATAATCTCCAAGAATATCTTTAAGTACTGCCCCATTATTGTCTATGGACAAGTCTGCTTTATACCCCGCATAGTGTCCCCACGGAGAATTTGAGTGTCCCGAGCCACCAGTCAACGATGTAATGGCTAATTTTTGACCAGTTGCGGCATAATAACGGTTTGCAATGATATTGATAAGCCTACGGACGTATGGCTGTAGATTCTCAATGTTATCCCAGCTGCCACTCATTGTGATATATCGAGAGTCAAGGCCATACATAGACTTATCATCAACATCGTAGCCGCCACTCTGGATACCATTGACATCACCAGAAGCTCCTTGTCCTTGACCAATGAGTCCTTCTGACATGATACCTCTCATGCTTGCGGCATAGTCATTAGGATTAGCCGTGAAATATCCATTGGCATACATGCCATTAGCAAGTTCCTCTGGACTAGACGGCTCAGAATCAAAGTCGTTGTCAATTGTATTGGCAAGTTTTGTTGTAAAGTTATCGTCACTACCTTCGTCTACATCTTCGCCACCATCCATACCAGCAAAGTTGTGATTCCGTTTTGCAGCATCGCGCTTGCCACGAGCTGACTCATGCATCATGATGAGCCAATACCAGAGAGGATTCTTGACCTTCCGTGCTTTACCAGCGGCATCTACGGCGAGTTCCCAAAGATGTGCTTCGTCTGAATCATTGCCAATGTATGCTTGACCATCGGCAGAAACAGAGCCACTATAGCCACCAAGGTCATAGAGTCCACCTGCTTGCTCATTTGGATCACTGAATCTTTGGTCATTCTTATTGTAATCATAGTGATTACGGAGGAACAATGCTTTATCGTTTAACCATGTTTTCCAGTCTTGATCCGTAATGCCAGGCGTAAGGTGTCCCAGTGCTTCTGGCACAGAGAGTCCCTGGGCAAGATATGGTGCCATCTTCTCATAAAACAAACGTCCAGATTCCCATGTATTGCGTCCACCAGTGCCAAATGGGTCAGACACACCATCGAACTCAAGAGTATTAATACCAGTCAATTTCGTGACAATAGCAGACAATGTAGCGATGTCAAGGCCATTCCTTGTATCAAAGTTGGCCTCAAACTTTTTAGACAACTCTGCAAACATCTGTGATGTCGTGTCGCCATACTGCCAATCCTCTTTTGGGTCTTTCTTTGTGCGTTCACCGCCACTACTACCGCGCTTTTGTCTTTCACTAGGTGTACGATTATACACGTCGCCACCAGCACCTTCACCGGAACCCCATTTTTGCAAGAAGTCATTAGGGTCATTAACAACAGGGGCACTTGTATTAAGTCCACTGGCAAGATTCGATGCTTCCTGTGTGGCTTTATCAGCCGCCGCTATGATTTTATCGTATCCTGCATGGTATGCTTCCATATACCTGTCGCCCTTAACATCCTCTTGTGCATTTTCTGCATTTTTGCGCATTTCTGCAACTCTTTGTGTTAAATTACGATACTGTACAACCTCTGCGTTTGACATATGGTAGTCTGGGTCATTGTATCTGTCATTCATCTCGTCAATTTTGCTTTGCAGTTCATCTGCTTGCTTCGTATAGCTATTAGCCTGTGCTTGGTCGAACTGTTCTTTCATTTGATAAAAGGCAGTATATGCATTTGCCCAATCGCCGAGTGCCTTAATTCTATCACTAATACCATTGCAGAACTCATATGTCTCTTGTTTCCAGGTATTGAGGTTATCCTGTGCGTTCTGCCAGTTATTCAGAGCCTCTTGCTGTTTTGCCGAAATAAATTCAGCCAATGCCCTTTTCTTGTCATCCGTTGCTTTCTTATAGTTGTCCCGCACCTTCTTTGTAGAATCATCTGTCCAGTTATCCGCTTGCATCTGTTGTACAGCAGACCATCCGACAACCTGTGCCATTTGGTTCTCTGTTTCGATACGATCCTCAAGGAGTTTCTTCTTCTTCTCGTCGCTGACCGTGGAACTCTCAATCTCTGCCGTGAGCTTCTGGTGAGCAGTAAAGAGTGCATCAAGAAACTCCTCCTGCTGTGTGTACATTTCAATCTCTTGGCGCTTCACTGCCACGCTATCCTGGATTGCTTCGGTCTGTTTCTGTACGGCATTTGTACTCTCATTGATGTTGCTTGTGAGTGCTTCAAGACCAAGGTCAAGTGCAAGAGAGACACCGAATGTTGCGGTGGCTTTCAGTAAACTAATACTGTTCTTTAGTGAAATGATAGCGGCTTTCAGTCCCCCTGCTGCTGTTGTTGCAGCAGCAAAGGCTGTTGACATGTTACTGATTGTCGCTGTTGCACCACTTGCTGTAATCATGTTTAACGATGTACGAACCATTCTCATAGCTCTGTTTACAGCGTACATGATAGCAGCTAATTTCACCATGCTACCAAGGAAACTGTATGTGGATGTACTGACCGTAGACAGGTAATGTGCCAGATTATCTAATTCCGTAACGCATTCCTTGAGCCATTCGGTAAGGCCACTGTTGCCACCTTGTGCAACCATACCAGTCAAGTCGGCCTTGAGTTTATTAATGCGACGAGACAGGGAATCCATCTGGTTTTTCACCTGGTTATCCGTGAATCCCATGGAATTGACAGCAAGGCCCCAGTTCTTGATGATTTCCTGATAGTTACTGAACATTGCTGCTGCTTTTGCCCATTGAAACTTCAATTTGTTACTCATAAAAAATAAGCCATAGCTTATCATTACGGGTACGGTCATTTCTGCCGTACTCTCACGTTTTATTTCATGACTATATCGTGAGTTCGGACTATACATTCATCCCTCGACTTTACGTTAGGGAGGCTATTTGTAGTCTCTACGGTTCCCTATATAGGTTTTACCACGGTCTTGTCCTGTCATTAGGAGTTTAACCGTTATTAAAGCATACTAATAATATATTTCTATATTATGCGGCAAGTTTAGGTCTACCGCCACTCATTTGAATCCAGAGGTCTTTCAGGTTTTTGTTTGTCCCTTGGGCAGCAACAGCAACATCCATTAAGACAGCCTGTGCAGAGCGAACTTTGGTGACACCATTGACAACCTCTGTGGTTGCAATGCCGAGCTTATTGAGTTCCTTTACAGCCTTATCGCTATTGAACGATGCAAGCATTGTCTTGAGCATATTACCAATTTCCGAACCACTCAATGCCGTTGCACGAGTACCTTGAGCAATGAGTGCATTAAGGAACTCGAAGGAGATTCCTGCCTGTTTAGCGACCGAACCAGAGCGTTCTACGCCAGCTGCAAGGTCTTGAGCAGAGACACCTGCATTGTGAGATAACTTGGTATATACATCGACAATCTTATTGGAATATGCCAATGCTTCTGCACTGTTCTTTGCAACAAGTCCGTACTGGAACATAGCTGCTTCTACGGCCTTTGTGGACTCTGCCATAGAGAAGTTATCGGCAACAGCCAGTTTTGCTGATTGAGAAACCAATGTATTGACCGTTGCTTGGTCTTTGTACATACGTCCCCAAAGTCTTGCAGATTCCATAACATCCTTTACAGACTCACCGTATGCGCTTGCCGTGTTAATGAGTGCTCGTTGCTCCTCTTGGTATTTCTCAATGGCTTCAGACGATTTACCTTCAAGCTGCGGCATGACCGTTGCCAAGTTATGCATTTCCTCATCGAGTTTAACAAGAGAATTGAATGTTTCCGTTGGAACTGCAAAAGCCGCACCAAGCAATGAACCTGCGGTAATCCAATACAGATGACTACGCAATTTCTGTTCAAACGACGCAAACTTTTTTGAAGGTTCAGTGTTGTTCACGTCTTTCTGGAAAGCCTCATACTCTTTCCGTACAGCTGCAAGGCTCGCTTTAACGTTATCCAGTGCGGCCTTATTTGCAGCAGTAGGATCGCTTTTCCAGAGGGCATAGACTCTCTGTTGAACATCTTCAAGTCTACGAAGTTCCCTTGTATACGATTGGATACCCTCTGCCCATTTACCAGTTGGATCAACTGGCTGTACAGAAGGTGTAGTTGGTGCAGGATTCTTTGTTGTGTTCATACTTCTCTGATAGGCTTCTTGTTCTGCCCTTACCTTTGCAATGGTAGTAGCAAGTTTATCAAGGTTTTGCCTTGCTTCCTGTGAGCCATCGTGTCTCCAGACGATATACATCTGCTCCTGCAATGCCATCAACCGTGATAATTCCTGGGAATACGTCCTGAGTCCAGTTGACCATGCTTCAAGGTTCTTCTGCATAACAGCCTTGTTTTGTGCTTCGGAATTGTTGAATGAGCTGAATGGAGACGTGAATGTCTTTGCTCCGCCGATTTTCTGATATTCAGCAAGGAGTTGATTGAACTGTTTCATTGATAACTCAAAGTCTGCTCTCTTGACCTGCTGTCCACGTTCCATAGCAAGAGTCTGTCTATCAATGATCCTTTCGATTTGTGTCTCAAGTTCTGCACGACGTTTTAACTCATCAATAGCAGCCTGAGTACTCCACTTATATGTCGAGTAGTTCTCACTATTGTAAACATTGTCACGAGCAATACCATATTCTCTGAGCTTTGTAATGACCTCATCCAACGCATTTCTGCGGTTATACCATGTAGATTCAGGAATGAGCTTATTGTTACTCTGGGCAATCGAAAGAGTGCGTGTTAACTGCTCGTACTTCTTGAGTAATTTATCAATAGCTTCATTGTCTTTAATAGCAGCTTCCTGCATCTTCGTCATGTCCTGAACAAGGTTATTGAAAGAGCTTGCCTTGATATTTTTCAGGGTATCTTCCAGAGTCTTTTCAAGGGAACGTAAAGACTGCTCTGTCTGCTCTACACCATTAACTTTAATGGATGCGCCCTTGTTCAGCAACTCAATGCCACGCTTAACCTCACGCAAATCCTCACTGATCGTGTGAAGGTTTGATTTGAAGTTATCATTAACACCAATATTTACATTGGAATTATTCAGTTTATCAACGAAATTCTTTGCACTTTCGAGGGATTTCTTGACACCCTCAATTTTATCCGTGCCATTGGCAATGATATTGATTTCATATACCAACTGTTGTTTGTCTGCCATTTTATCCCTCCAATTTGACATAAAAAAATAAGGGATACCATGTTTTACCACGATACCCCTTTGTTATATCAGTTATTCATCTTGGTGATTGATTCTCCAGACACGATTTAGTTTTTTAAGGTCAACGTCTGGGTCGCACGGGTCATATGCGTCGGTTTCTATGACATCCTGTAAACGCTTATCTCTGTAAAACATCATTTGCATGGATGTTCCACCGAGTTGGTTACGAAAAGATACAACGATAACATAGAGGTTTTCACCGAATGGCCCATTCACAGAACGGAAACGCACGCTATCTGGTTCATTAAAAATGACTTGATCCACGCAATCATATGCGTATTGTTCTTTTGCGTTTAGGGTGTTGTCCTCTGCAAAACAAACAGATGACATGAGCAACATTGACAATAAGACAATGAGAATCCTTTTCATATAAACCACTCCTTTCATAATAATAGTATATCATAATTATCATTATTTTCCAAGGAGTGCGCGGATTGCATCATCACCCTCTAGCTGCTCTGTTGTGCCACCACCTTCGTATTGCTTACGAAGGGACTCACTGTTCTCGTTAATACCTTCCAGTAAATCTTCCATTTCATTTATCCGAAGATTTTCAATGTCACTGATGGTAAGACTCGTGTTCTGTACAAGACTTGCGATTAGATTTCTCCAGTGAGTTTCTTCGCCAGATTTAACGGACTGTTTTTTTTAAATTGAGAGACACGAAGATATACCATGATGATATTCCTTGCGACCTCAATATCGAGCCATTCTTCAATCTGTTCGCGAGTTTCACGATGGTCTAATGCCATCTCAATCATTTCCATGAGATCATCATAGAATCCATTGTCATAATTGATGTTACCTTCTGCATCCATGTCTACTTCGCCATCCTTGTCGATGACAGGGGCAAGCATGTATAAACCAAAGGAATCAGGGCTATAGTGCTGCGTGAAGTTCATAATCGTATGTAAATCCTTGAATCGAGCACTGTATACCTTATGTTTCTTTCCGTATCTATCACGAACAATCTCATAGAGTCCAATTACATTATCGTCATTTTTATTGTTGTCCATAAATATACCTCCTTGGTATTTGATAGCTTAAACAAAGAGCTAACCGAAGCTAGCTCCAAGGTTAAACCGTCAAATCAATCAGGCTGCAAGCGGTGTTACCGTTACAACAGCGAAATCGTCATGACCATCGCCCGGGTCAAGAATCTTAATCTTGAGCGACGGTGCCGTTGCCTTGTCACGCTCCGTCTCAATCTTGAGTTCGCCATCAGCACGGACACGGCGAGCATAAATATCAATCTGATACTTGTTGCCCTCGGAATCCTCCGTGGTAAACATCCAGTTGAACGTTGCGACTTCCGGCATTGCATTCTTGAGCATCTCAGCACGAACACTGTTGGCATCCGTTGCCTTGAACCATACAGCATACTCGCCCTCTGCGGCACCTTCACCAAACGTTACACCACCAGTCTCCGTGACAGTGACATTCTTAGATGCATCGTTGCCATCAGGGTCGATAACTGCAATGGTCTCAACGCCAGTCAGCGATGCACCATCAATGAGGTTCTTAGAAGCCTTTGTGAGGAGAACACGGTAGTTACGCTTGCCACCCGTCGTAATCTTCGTACCCTGTGCGATCTGTACCTGGGAGAGCTTGAACTCCGCATTCGTAATCTCTACGTTACCTTCCTTCTTGGAAATGTACGTATAGAGCGGGAACAGACCGTCACCACCATAGACATCCTCTGTCGTAGCCGTAATGTCCATCTTCATGCTCTGCGAAGTAGTCATCTCAGCAATCTTATTCGTGACACTTTTCAGTACACCTGCACCAATACCATGCAGGAGCAGTCCCTTATTCAAAAGGTCTTTAGCTGCCATTTACACATCATCCTTTCTCATGTGAAAATCAATGGAGTAAACTCCAGTCTATATTTATATACATTCGTAATCCCTGAACTTCTTTGTCCTTCTGCGCGGATACGTTCATCAAAATTCTCATGGACGATTTCTACGATTCGTTTACGGATTGGCTCTACGTCATCTCTATAAGATGTGTAGATGTCAATACGAAGAAGTCCAAGGTTCAAATAATCGTTCACTGTAGAAGTTGCGTCTGCAAAATAAAACGCAATAAACGGTAGATTTTCTACAGAAAATAACTCTGGTGCAACATCGTCTTGTCGATAGTGTTTAGAATAAGAAGATTCATCATTCACATCGACATTCAGTGCTTGAACCAGAGTTTCATCGTTCGTAAATAGATTCCAAAGCTCATTACCGTATTCAAAGGCGTTCATTTCTCATGCACCACCTTTGCAATGGATTCTTTTACAGTCGCTCCAAAGGAACTCAGTAAATCCTGTCTGAATTGTTCGTTGTATGCGGTGTTTCCCGTAAGAGTTTCCTGTATTGTATGCTTTGGCTCGTGAGCATCCACAGCAAGATTCCCGAAGGTGCTCTTACTTTCCAGTCTGAGTCCATGCGGCATACCAATGCCAGAACCACGGTGGTTATTTCCATCTAAGTCCTGGTAAAAGTGACCACTTGGCCTTGTACGGATCGCATATTTGAAATCACCAGTTTCATTCAGTCGTTCTTTATTGAATACCGAAGAACTTGTGTATTGTGATAAAAATGGATTGCTTCGGTCAAGTTTCGAGCCAGAACCGTACTCATTCATCCACATTTTCTGTCCACTGGCAGTGAATCGTCCAGTAATTTCATTGGGGCTGTCATCTACAATTTCAAATTTAATCTCTGCTTCGCCATCAATGGTCGATTTTCCCCATTCCCGTTCAATATCTGCCATGTTCTTCTTTGCCCATGTCTCCACGGACTTTGCCATGTTACTCATTGTCTCGTATCCTCTGATAACTGTAGTTCATACAGTCCGACATACTTTGCCGTATCAATATTGTCAATTTGATAATCCCGTTCACCAAAAGAAACACGGTCAAGCAATTTCACAGGCACGGAATTGTGAATGATAATTTTCTTTACAGTCTTTGGGAGGAGTCCTGCGTCATACGTGTGCATTGCTGCCGACACATCTTGGTAATACGTTGGGCAATTCTCTGCAATAGTCTTTTCTTCTGTCCCAACTTTTTTATGGTTTACATATTTGTCCGCCAATGTACGAATCGTAATATACGCATTGACTCGTTTTCCTTGCATCTGTACACAGTCTGAACTTTGCTGTTTCGAGATAATAAAGTATTGCTCACCATTCTGACGTTTCAGAATGTCACCGCCAACGAATTGAGTTCCAAGGTCTACAAGCATTACTCTACCATCTGCAATTGTCCGTGGACTCATTGTCTTACCTCTACGCAATACCAGTGCTTGTTCCGTTATCCCTTTTTCCGATGTCAATGGTTCCATTCGGTCAGTATAGTAAGCTAATACATTCATTGAATCTCTACACCTCGCAATATATCCTCAATCTCAGGAGAAAAGACACCGCTGTCACTGAGTGTTACTTTAACATCATAGTCATCACGGCTTTTCCATCGTAATGTGCCACCCATCTGCTTGATATTACAAGCAAGGATTCCACACGCTCTCTTGACAGACTCAGGAATTTCACTATATCCGCTTGTATATGTCACCTTGATAGTCTTTGGAGGTTTACGGAACATAAACGACTGAGGAAATTCAAAGGTGAAATACAAGGATTCATCATCGTCAAAGTCAAGTGTGCTTGCATCGAGTGTTAATACGTCATTACCAAAGTAACTATGTGTCTTTGCCGTGATTTTTTCAATGGAAACACGCGGGAAATGCTTGAGCTTTCCCCGAAACTCATGGTCTACACGATTATGCTTCAATTCAACACGTTCGGTATGCTCCATTGGGAAAAACGAACGTCCCTTGTACGCATCAATGAGTGTTGTAGCCGCTTCAATGTGTTCCATTTTGACGCCACTGATAAGCCCACAATAAGCAGGAATCTCGTCCTCAGTCAAGTATGTTCTCATTTCAGGAACCCGCTCTTCTCGAAGATTTCCTTCGTCTTGGCACTGATTTTAACCTTGCCATCAACAATCGGGATAAAGTGCGTACCAAGCATGATAGAACCATGAGATTTCATGGCGTCACATACTTCGTACTCCACTGGTTTCTCTACTGCTTCCGCTGGTTTCGCCGTTGTTACTGTTTTTGCTGTTCTTGCCATTTAACTACCTCCTCGATAAAAGCCGCTTATTTGTTTATTTGTTGGGTAATACCAAGCGACTATTTTACTTAGTTATCTCAGTTCTTCACCGTTTTCGTGAGGATGAAGTGCATACCCGTGTCAACACCATGAACAATGTAGTTGGCGAAGTCAAGTACGAACTTATCTGTGAGGAGACGGTCATTTGCAAGCGGCGTGTCAGGGTTTGCAATCTCATAGACCTTCGGGCCATCATTGAAGAGCCATACGCGGTCAATCATTGCAGTGTTAAGAGCAACAATCTGATGTACAGTCGTGCCCGCTTCGGAGTTGACCGTCGGCTTGATGAACGGCGTAAGGACAATCGGGAGCTTGCCCATCGGCGTGAAGAAGGCAGGAACCTTGACGCCCGGAACAATTTCCGTCGTGATGTCACGCTGGTACAGGGAACGCTCTGCTTCCTCCTTGATGAGGATGTCATACGTTGCAGGGTTCATTGCAATGACATTCGGGTAACCTGCATAATCAAGGCGTGCCATGAGATTTGCAATCTTCGTGTTGAGTGCATCGGCAATCTTCGTGCCATCAGCAATGGCCGTTACATTGTCCTTGTTTGCAGAAACCTGAGCGATAACACCGTAGTACGTGAACGCATCCGTTGCATCAAACTTCGTTGCGCCATTCCAGAAGTCGTTGCACGTAGTCTTCGTAAAGTCAACGAACATGTCGTCGTAGTCCTTCTCGGTCAGATTCTCGAACGTACCGTAGTTGTTCTCCATGTTGCGCGTGAAGAAATCATAGCGGATACCCGTAGCATAGCAACGAGCAAATGCCGTCTTCCAGTTATCGCGCTTGTACTCCGCGGAGAGCGTCTTCGGACGATAAGACGGAGCATCTGTCGTGCCAAAGCCAACTTTCGGGTCAACAGCCTTGGTATTTGCAGGGAGACCCTTCTGCTCATTCCATACATGCGGATAGCCAGATGCACGGACACTGTTAACCTTGACGGCGAGAGCAAAGTCACGCTTCAGATAGTCATGGAGAACCTTGTCGTAGTCCCCAACGACCAGCATATGGTCTTCATTGTAAACACTAATCGGGTTCGATGCAGCCTTAATCGGCTGACCTTTGTCTGTAGTTGCGATAGACGCACTATAAAGTACACCATTACTCATTATTCACATCATCCTTTCCAATAAAAAAAAGACCATTGCAAATGCAACAGTCTTATCTGTTAGTCAAAAATCACTTACCGTAACGAACCTTGGTAATCTCACGAAGCTTCTCAGCGAGAGACATGTCAGAAGCATTGATCTTCTCAATCTTTTCTTCCTTTGTCTCCTCTTTGTTTGCTTCAAACGGATTCGGTGCAATCTTCTGCGTCTCAGGAGCAGGAACTTCCTTAGAAGCCTCAACCGTATCCTTTGCCTTTTCTACATCTGCCTTAATCTCCTCAATGGATGCCTTGATAGACTCCTCAACTTCACCCTTAACATTGTCAACAGATGCCTTGATTTCTTCAATCTTCTTCTCATAGTCTTTCAGTTTCTCGTCAAGACCTGCCATAATGCTATCGATGATTTCTTTCTTTTCCTGTTCATTCATCTTCTTATCACTCCTATTCTTTTTCTCCATGCTTGCTGCAAGGGTTTCAATAAATGTATCACTAAATGCTGCACAGTTCTTCCAAAGGATTGCACATCCTGCGCCCTGGAACTCATCCATGAAAATCGTAGTGTCATCTTCATGTGTATTCGTCGGATACCACTCAGCACTAAAACCAAGCGAATCTGCACCATTTACAATCATGAATGCTTCTTCTGGGAACTTGTCCTTCCAAATGACCATTTCTGCCATCAGGTTGTCATCTTTTGCTTCAACACTACGGATATAACCAATGTTTGTCTCGCCATGTCCCGTAAATAAATCAGTGCCATCTGCAAAGAAACCTTCTGGATACGTACAATTCAACGGCATACCAACAAACGAATCCGCGCATTTCTTAATAGATTCCGACGTAAACACTACGAGCTTCCCATCTGAACCGCACGGCGCACCCGTCGATGCCTTATCAATTTTTGCAATGCATCCTTTAATAACCATCTTACCGAGTTCCGAGGACATTGTGATGTTTGTCATGGAACTCCTCATCAATTCTTTCTTGTTCAACCACTATCACCGTCCTTATCTGAACCAGTATCATCCTTTGTATTATCCTTCAAATCGCCAACGCCATTGAAGCCGCCGCCATTTGCCAAGCCAAGGTCAACATTGATATTCGCTGTCTTTTCAACGTGCGTCATATTGGCGTACTTAGAAGTGCTTTCCTCATATCCAGAGAGAGCGCGGAACTCATTCTCTGTAATAAGATCAGCCTTGTATTCATTGACAAGACGTGTACTCTTTGCTGTCTTTTGGTTCTCGCTATCCTCATGGATAAAACGGAAACGCAATATGCCACCAAGTCCCATCTTTGCAATGACATAGTTATTATACAAATCTTCAAGAAGATAAGCGTATGGTTTAATCGCACCTTCGGTCATGGAATTATCACGATCATCTTCTGTGCTTCTATCGTTCTGAATCGTGATACCAAGTTCTTCTGGTGGAATACTGAATGACATAGCAATAATCTTCGTGAGTCTGTCAATCCAGTCAATACCAAGGTTATCCTTGTTGATACTACGAATCTGACGAGAGTCAATCTCTGTGCTGCCAACAATCGGGATATGTCCAGTTCCTTCAATCTCATTGTTCATGTAGTCACGGAACTTATCGATTTCCTCTGGCTTTGCATTGCGAAGTCCAATGAGGAACGATGAAGTTGTATTTGTTGCAATGTCATTGGCTCTTGCACACGCTTCAATATAGTCACTGATATATTTGTATGCATATCGCACAGGAGAACAGCCATAGTGCGTGTCTGTGAAGTTCTGTCGTGTTCCGTAGAAGATATTGTCTGCCGTGAACTTCTTTACGCCATCTCCCTGACTCTGTACATAGCGGAATCCATGCGGATTTGTGTAATCCCAAGGCTCAAGCAGCTTGATCGTTCCTGCGTCAACAGGATACAGATATACTGGATGATTCCCATCAGATGACTTGACAGATTCAACGACCATCGCATCTAATACCAGTGCATCATCCATGATTCTCTTTGTAAAACTGCGCCGACTATCAATGATATTCGGATGTTCAATCACATTCTGAATCACGGCAATCTCTTTGGTGTATTTCCTACGTCCAGGAGCAATGACATCAATCGTGTACGGCATAGATGACACGGCATCGCTGATGATATTCATGGCTTTCCGTACAACAGGTTCACGAGAAAGATTACGAAGTCTACGCTTATCAGGAGGTGGAAGCACCATTTTCCTTGTCTGCTTCCCGTTCGGGATATTCATGCCATAACGGTCAGTCCAAAGAAGTTTCATGGCAGGAATCTTGGATGCTAAGAATTTCTGTAGTTTATTCGTTAGTTTCACCCCCTAACTTCTGTAAAGTTTCACCTAGTTGTTTCATAGTAAATCTTGAACCATTATTATGCGTTACATTGCCTCCAAAGCTGCCAAACGAGAATTTAGCAACAGATGACTCAAGCATAGGCTGTAGTGCCATATGTAATGCGTCAGGGCAATCATCGTGTGTTCTAGGATACATACGAAGCTGATATAGTAATAACGTTTGGTCTTTCTTGAATTTGATATGACCTTGACGAATATGCGGTGAAAGACTTTCGATTCTCGTTGCTTTCCTGTCTTTACCCATGTGCATAACATCAATCCATTCAAGGTAAATACCAGAGTCTATCAGGTCTTTCTGCAATGTCGTTGAGAAGAACGCCTGGAACTGGTTGGTTTCACATACGATCTTCGGACGATACTTATAGTATTCAGCAATGATGTTCTTTGCATCCTCTATGAGTTTATCGCCGCTTCTCTTTTTCGCGTCACATTCAAGGACATAGAAGTAATTGTCCATGCCACGAGCAAGTACAAGGATAACAGAGTAATCCGCACTGCGTTTCGTACTGATAGCAGGGTCTAATGCAATGTTGATTTCCTTGATGTCAGGCGGTTTTTCATAGAAGTTATTCTCTAGCCATTCTGTTTTGAAAATACGAAGGTTTTCGGTCATTGGGTCGTTCTGATATTCGCTTGCAAACGACTCCTCGGATTCCAGACGTTTTTCCATGAGATACAAGTATTGGTCTTTTCGTTGGTCAGGCCATAGTACCTTTGTGTCTTTCAGCATTTCTTCCTTATGGTCATAGTAGAATTGCTTTGCGTCTCGATAAGAGTTATCTCCACGAGACAGGTCTGTCATAATGCTTTCCCATGTTGCCCAAAGCTCACTTGGCGAAAACTCAATGACTGCCTGGAATCTCTTGCGCTCCCACGATGCAAACCGTGCTTCTGTCAATAAACGCCACAGAACAGAATTATAACTGAGCACTGTTCCGATGAAAATCGCATCACCATCAACGGAAAGCATTGGAATAACATCTGCTGTCAACCAGTGCTCTAATGCATCAACCTGAGTTGGACTATCAACTTCCTCTTGAGATTCCATATCATCAAGCAGTGCTAAATCAGGCCTTGTTCCGCCGAATTGAAGTCCGCGTAACTGTGCATTGGCACCTTTACAGATGATATAGACACCAGTACGAAGAAGTAACTCTTGTGAGTTCCACAGAGAGTCATTCTTAATCATACCGAAGTCACGTTTAATCAATGGGTTAAATTCAATCGCATCACGGATATTCAAGATGAACTGTTTGGCAACAATGGCTGTCGCAGAGATGATGACAATGAATTTCTTGTAGCCATACAATGCACACCAAAGGACAAACGCAAAGGAAGTCAAGGTTGACTTTGCATGTCCACGAGGAGATGAAACGCAGACCTTGTTCTGTTCATCTCGATGGTTGAAGATAATGTCTTCGTATTTATGGATGAGCCATTTATGAAAGGCTTCACTCCACGGGGAGCTAAAGTAATCACTCAGGTAATATTCACAGAAGAACTGGAAGTCATGTGCTGCTCTATCCTTGGGCGACTCTTTTTCCCCTTTGCGTCTAAGGGATTCGCCAAAGATTTCCTTCATGATGTCATTCTTAGGCAATCTCTAGCACCTCCCTTTATAACTTATACTTATTAATATGTCTTTTGATTGCAGAGTATCTTGTATCTGTATAGAAATCCTGTGCCCTGTACCATTCTTCCCAGTCATGCCGTAGTTTGCTATGATTACAATCAGAGCAGCTAGGGACGATATTTTGAATCCTATCGACAAGCTCTGGGTGTTCTTTACTAAGAATCGTTTGAGGAATGAGATGTTCTGGAAGCAACGGCTTTTCCTTGCCACAATATGCACATTTTCCATGAAATTCCTTGACGATCTTATTCCACTCTACGGTGTTGCTGTCGAATCCACCCAAGTGAACCCAGGAACCTCTTTCGCTCCTAACAATGGTATGTGACTGAACACCAAGGATAAACTCCTTGATTTTCTTCATTGGGATGTTCTGTAAAATCCAATCACGGACTGTAATGTTGATTCGACTGCTGTATGGAATGGCGACGCCAATCCAATTGCCAATGGAATCATAGAATCCTCTCGGTGTATCGTCACCAGTCACGTCCTTGTAGATTGACTTGAGATTATCAAGCTGATACCTTGGATTTACCCAAGGACGAATCACACCGGCTTCATTGAGATCATGACGAAGTGCCGTGAACTCCTTATCGATACAGGTAATGGATTTTGCTATGTCGTAGCGGTGAAGAACACGTAGGCATTCATTGGACTTATTGCGTATACTTGTCATCATCAGGACAAATCCATCACGAGAGACAAGATATGAGGTTCGTTTTTTACCTTGTGTATCCTTATAGCAAGACTCAATCGAGTCCATTGTGTATTTACGTACTTTTTCAAGGATGTCTTTATGACGAAGATGTAAATCCCATGCTAATACACGGCTATCCATGTAGATGTTGCCATGAACGATTACCGTGTCTTGTACTGCATAATTTCCTTCTTCGCCCATTTCTTATCCTCTCTGTTTTTTACTGTACGTCTAACGTCTTTCCCTTTTTTTACATGGTTCAGACGCCTATTTTTCTCCTCCATCGACATAACGTTCACTCCTTAAATGTTTGATGGTGCAACTTCACGTAATGCTTCGCAGAGAATCGGGTCTTGTCGAAGCATATCTTTGAGTTCTTCATACTGATCTGGTGTAATCCATACAGATACCTTTGCCATTACCGTGCCAATAATACGAGATACCGTCTCATACTTATATACCTTCTCTTGTATCTCACCAATGGATGCCGTGAGGGTTTGACGGCGAAGCGTGAGTTTATCCAATGAGTTAATCATGGTACTCAAGTCTTTTACATTGACAGAACCTTTGCCAACCTGTTTGTTCATCTCGTCAAGCTGTACAGAGATAATATCAAGAGCCGTATTGATGTCATGGAGAGATTTACAATTCTCTCTATAGACATTCACAGCTTCATCCGTGGACTCCTCGGAGACATCGCCGCCAAGACCGTGGTCTCTACAGTAACGCGCAATAGAATTGTGTGAAATCTTATAGTTATTCGGGATGAGTCCAGGCGTGTTATTGATATAGTCCGTCAATTCACGGTAACTCATGCCCTGCATACGCTTTTCACGGACAATATTTGTCAGATTGTACTGTTCAACCAATGTCATGCCCGCAGCTTCAAAATGAGGATGATCTGCCCGATTGATTCTTGGTGGCGGTGGCGTTGGATGCTTATTTGACATAAAATTTCCCCCTTGTTTTTCCTGTAGGATAAACTATATGCGTCAACGGAGAAACAATGAGTGTATCGTCTAGCTAGACGACACAGATGGAAATAATCAAGTCTTTTTGATTTTCCTATTGTAGTTTTTCATTCTGTCAGATGCTTTTTTTCGTTCATCCTCGGTATACTTCCTACTTACTCGTTTAGTTCGGAACGACAATAGCTTCTTATCAAACTCATAGTACGCCGCAATAGGTTTTCCGTTGACGTAGTCCTGCTTAACTCTCTTGTGAATCTTGTCCAATTTTGTCATCACCGTAGAGTCTGTTGTGTAGACATGGCATACCGTGCCATTACGGTCAAACTGAATTACCGTCTCTTGTTCGTCCGTTGGTACAAAATAGTCATCCATATATTGATACCTTTCAATGTGTTATTCTAAAAAATGGAAAAGCCTGAGTGTCGTGAATCGCGGCTATTCAGCCAAGTCCAGTGTACTCTATTATAGGGCATCTGGAGTTCACGGTGACTCAAGCAAAAAATCAAATGGAGCTACCAGCAGGAATTGCACCCGCGTCCATGGTGTACAAGGCCATTGTTCTGCTTATTGAACTATGGTAGCATGATGAAACCGTAGGATGGATTTGAACCACCATAAAGGAACAAGATGCGCTAGAAACACCTCGGTATGTACTTTCCTTGCTCTAGCCGTTGTGAAGGTCTTTACGTCATGGCATAATACCTTAACACATTGAGCTACTACGGTATGAAAACAGGAGCCGCCAACAAACGACTCCAGAGACTCGATTCCGCATTGTCGCGGACGAGCTAAAAAGACATGAAAAAGGAGTCGGCATTTTACCGACCCCATGTGTGTCAATCAAAGTTCCAGTTCAGGATAAGCGACTTCCCATGCCTTAACATGGTATGTATTGACTTCTCCATAGTTTGCATCGAAGATTTTCTTTACACCAATCCCAATGTCAGCCGATGCCTGTTTGAGTTTGCGCCACGAAATGCTTTTCCATGAAATATCATTGAGTTTTGCAACGCGCTTAATGGAATACCATTCTTTGCTGTAGTCCAGCTCTGCCTGTAAGCGTTCTTTCTCCTGCTTTTCTTTCTTGTACTCCGTGAGTAATTTGATGCAGGAATCAGGATCATTAAGCATCATGTCAATGACACTCTGCTTTGCATACAGGCCATGTTTACGAATGTCAGGAAGAACTTCATGTGTAACCCAATGTTTGAACTTCTTGGCTGTAGGGAGTTTACTGCCAAAAATCAGGGCATATACACCGGACTCACTGATAAACCAATTATCCTGACGCCCAAGTTTATTCTGCATTTCCTTTACCGAACTAAAGAGTTTTAGCATTTCGCTACCACGCTCCGACCTAAGGAATTTATCCTCGCAATCAACATGGTCATGAACAGCTTCATTTGGGTTCTTGTATCCGAGAATATCCGCTACATCTTTCCCAACGAACCAAGGCTCATTGTTGATAATAACAGTGCGAACCTTGCCGAACTCTGGATTGTTAAAAACCTGTAATACATTGTTTTCCATATAACACCATACCTTTCAAAGAAACATTCCTTATTCTCGACAACAATCACAAGACGTTAACCTTGCTTTTGCTATAAAATAACGGCGAGCGACAGGGAAGGAATGGTAAAACCTGTCAATGGGGAGCTACCCCGACTCGCCGGTATAAACAAATAAACATAAAACTACACTGGAAAATAAGGTTTCCCTTTATGTCCTCATGTTCTGTGTTATTGTGTTACGAGCAATACAAGTCTGAGCAACGACTAGCAACTTTCGCGCTTCTTGCACTAGGAGCTAACTCCCCTATGACTCGACAGGACTATGACCTGCATCTTTCATTCATCATTCAGAAATGATATGCTTTTTCTAACCAATATTATGCAGATTGAACTACTCTACCTATCTACTTCCGTTATAGCTGCGGTTAAACAGCGTCACTGCAATACCTGTTTGATTGGGTTTATACCTATGGTTAGACCATGTGAACCCAGACACATGATTTCATAGGCGACCGTATTGGTGCTTGCACAGGCCGGAAGGGACGGACACTACACTCGACATGATTCACACATATCCCAACAAGATAAGCTCTTTGAACTCTCATCGGCATAATCGCTTACGTCAACTAATGAATGGTACAGGCTATCGTCTATATCATCCATTTCTCTTAACAGGGATATTCTCAGCGGACTGACAATCCTCTGCACTGAGTTATCTTCCAGTACAGTTTTATGTCTATTTATAATGGTGGGGATGGTTTAATTGGACACATCCCCATAAAAATAAAATATTACTCAATGACGTTCCAGAAGATTTACAATATATTCTTTGCCTTTGTACGTGACTTCCGTATAGCTCCTGTCGTTATTCTTTGGATGAACAAGGAACCATCCTTTGTCAATGTACCGTTGATATGGCATGTACTTATTCTCAGGCGTGCGATAGATATACCCATGATTAACTAACCATCGTGACAGCTTGTTCTGTCCCATGCTGAAACGATTCCATACAATGTCTGCAAGGTCATTCATGGAATACGTTACATCCTTATCCTCGACATCATTGTTTTCAATCATGTCACGATCTTGGATACGCCCAATGTGTTTCAGGATGGCGTCCATGAATCGTCTACCGTTTCCTCTAGGGAAGTATGGTGCAACAAGTTTAAACGCATCTACAATTGTAATGTAAGGTTCGTTTTCAATGCGCAACGGAATGATTCCCGTCTTTTCAAGCATGACTTCACTACGACCAAGACGATGGTCAATCCAGTCTGCAACATCCCTTGCATTCACATAGATATAACCAATCGTTCCATAGAGTGTTACCGTGACACCGTAGGATTCTACATGGGCAACCACGCCAAAATTCTCATTCATTTCAATTTCCTTTCTGTGTGTCCAATGTTGCAATCACAAGACGTTAACCTTGCTCTTGCCGTTAGGTGGTGGGAGAAAGTAACGCCCACCTATGCCCCTCTTTGGACATAATAAAAGGACACGGCAAGGGGGCAAACCGTGTCCAGAGTGTAATTAAATTACCCCTCTATATATAATGTCGAAAAATGGGGGTAATTGTTCGGTAAAACGCAAAATTTTTTTTATTTTTTCTTGATTTTTTTATCAAGAGCGGATTTTAATAGCTTTGAACGCCTAGATGCTATCATTGCACGTTGAATAAGCTCGTCTTTAGAGTCAGAATCGGGCATATTTTCTATCATTGTAGCTGCTATGTCATACGGTACGCGCATCACAAGGCACTCGCTGCCACAATCTGCAAAACAACTAATGTTGTCATACATAGAGCTTTTCACATCCTGTATGTTCTTGAATCGTATCAAGCAATTCCTTCATTCCCAGCTTGTCCATGCAATACTTGTACAACATAGGATGTGTTTTAGACAATCGGACAAACCTACGTCTATCACCCTTTTCTAAGTGGCAACCAATCGGGCAAAACACACATCCCGTCCTGTCCTCTCCTGTTGTGGCATATTTCCCGTTCTTATCCTTTACAATGTCGCCATAAACACTAGGAATCTTCACATGACGAGTAACAATGTATTCCAATACATCTTGTTCTGTCCAAAAGCTCATGGGCTTAGACGATGGGTCTTTAGCGTCAAACGCATTGCAGCCATGTCGAATCCATGCGTTATGCCTAAGTCTAGATTCACACGCCATAGTTGCTAACATTGGCTTTGTCCCTGTTTGTTTCATGTATTTATGACCGGGCTTCTTTTTCATAACAGTGCAACAATATGGACTGATTTTAATTGGCGAATCTACCAGCCATGCCCATTTCATCTTATTCTTACACCAAGGGTTGCTGTGTCCCTCTTTATCGAGCCCATGAAATACATTGATTGCCCATTGGGAACCCTTGCGCCCATAGTAAATAGTCATTGCAACCTCTTTTGAAGGATATACCCATCCTTCGTCTTGAATTACCTGAAGAAAAGATTTCTCTGGACGAATGATAACAATATTGTCAAATGACTTCACATGATCTTTAACCTCGGGGAACTCCAAACCAGTGTCTACGAATACCCCTTTGATGTCAGGAAACATCTCGCGCGCAATATCCATCAGTACAGAGGAGTCCTTGCCACCGCTGAATGACACGTAGACATTGCCATTGTAATGATTGTACCATTCAGTGATTCTCAGCTTTGTCAGTGTAATTTTGTCATCAAGGGGAAGTGCCTGTAATTCCCTTAGCTCATCACTTGAGTGTTTCATCGTCATCGTCTACCTCAATTCCGATTTTTACAATGGCAGAAACGAAGAAAATCAGGAGCATGTTAATGAGAATCAGGGAAACACATACGGTTGCACGGAACATCTCTACACTATTCGCGCAAACCATAGCAACGACCATCATGATCGCACCAATTAACAATACCATTACGTTATTCATCCGGCATTACCTCCATACGTTTTATATTCCAACTTGTGAATAGCTCATTCGCTTTCTCTTGTACGCGATGAGAAACAGCTGCGGCATCTCCGTCCTCCTCTACGCACACCGTCATGTCTTTCAGCGTACCTTCAATACTATCATCATGTATCGTAATATAAATCAAATAAACACCTTCTTATGGTTCATATTCTTCTGCAATCCTCGACAACCTTCCACGGAAGTTCCGTGTCAGCTCAACCTTACGTCCAATGTGTTCAACCATGTAATTGCCATAGTCGACAAAGCAATGTTCCTTGTCGCCTGGATTGTCACTCTGACGGGAATCACCTAATAACACACATTTAGAATCATCATGAATGCGCGTCAGGACAAGACGCAGGTCACTCACGCCCATATTCTGTCCTTCGTCGATGATAACAAGGCAATCCATGAGGTTTACGCCGCGAAGGTTATTGTCTGTAATAAGCATGACCTGTTCTGTATTGACGAGTGCCTGAATATCTCTCTGTGAAAAGCCAAGGACTTCCAGTGCATCGTATGCAGCATAATATAACTGCGCTGTTTTCTGCTCAAGGTCTCCCGGTAAATATCCGTTGGCATAGCTGCGTTTTGATGGTTTGATGATATAGATGATTTTACTGATAACTCCATTGGCGAGCATATCAACCCCCGCAGCAAATGCAACGGTTGTTTTACCAGAACCAGCCTTGGCTTCCACAAACGTAAATGGAACCTCAAGGATGCTATCGAACATCACATGTTGTTCATTGGACATCCTTTTGTAAAACCTGTCACGATCCTTGTTGAACAGCGGAATTTCTTTGTCATTCATGTCTTGTCCTCCTGCAAATAAAAAAGACCATAGTATCCCATTTCAGAGACATCCTATGGTCTTACCTTGGTACATCTATAGTATATACATTGTATATACTATGTGTATCAATGGATATTATTGTATTCTATTGTTAAAACCTATGAAATACATCCATAGTTCTTCTAACGTCATTCAATGATTTGATTGAAAGAGTATAGTCTTATCAATGGACACATGGTTTATACAGTGTTCTGATTTGCTATCGCAAATACTTGCTAAAGCAAGTGAATCTATTTAATCAAGGGAAGGTTTGGAACCATCATTGCACTCACATTGCTTACTCATTAACCCTATGTCTATCATTGTTATCAACGGAGGAACTATGGTTACTATCTAAGGTTCTATCGTTGGTATCAATGTATTCTATAGACACTCAATGGATACTCAATGTATTACTATGTACTCTCATTGTCTGTCTGTTTATATTATTTGCGAAGCAAATGATTCACGAAGTGAATCTTCTAAAGGTCTGTTTACAGAGATTCAATGTATTCTATAGTATCTCTATGGTCTCCCCTATAACCCCAAAAGGGTATATTTTCCCCCACGACTTCCCTTTCTTTTCTCTTTACCCTGTCACTGCCGCCGTGAAGGTTCCAATGCATGACTCTGATTTGCACCATGCAGGTAAAGAGGAAATAGCCCGACTTCCTACAGTCAGGCAAGGAATATTCTGGGAGATGTCAACATCTTCCAAGGGAAAGAAAAGAGAAAAGACAAGGCTCATTCCTGTGTACCTGATACCAGTGTACGGCGGTTCCACCCTGTCCAGATTGAGAGAACAGTCACGCTGTCAACGAGTGACAATGAGGTCAATAAAATTACCCCTCTATATATAATGTCGAAAAATGGGGGTATTTGTTCGGTAAATCTCAAAAAAAATACAAAAAATTTTTTCAAACCTCTACAATGCCGTGTATGCTCATTTAGGTATCACCTGTATCACCATGCTCAAACCGTTGATTTACAAGGCTTTACGGCGATTCTACGGTGTTATGGCAATGGATTCCCTTGTTTCACCCTCGATAAACCCTTGTGGCGTAAGGGTTTGCGGTGTATTTCACTGAAATCATGGGATTTCCGCAGAGATGCGTAAAATTTCCACTGAGGTGCGCGGTTTGTGCTGTGACTATGCGGGCGATTTTACTGAGAACGTTTCCCATATTGGTACACGCAAAAGCACCCACCATGTCCGCGTCTAGTGTACAATTCAATGTGATTCTCGCGAATCCCTTATATATAGCCATTCTTAACATCATATTACTATATGTTATCACATGTATATTCTGATGACAACATAATATGATAACGTATCTCATTGAATGACATTGATATACATTGTAATTCCGATGACTACAACAATGCGCTGCTGTTCGAGTTAATGGCTGTCCGTTGATAACATATGAATAACCATTCATATATCAGTGGTATAGAACGCGCGTCAATCAGAATGCATTCTTATACATTCAATGTATATCTATACAATCTCATTGCAATCTCATTGCCCTACACTAGATATTCATTGTAATCCAGTGCCTTACATTGGAATTTCATTGCCCTGCACTAGAGTCTTATTGTAAACTAATTACTTACATTGGAATTTCATTGGCTGCCATTGATCCATTCCGCTGCATAAATCCATTTAATCAAATTGAATTTAGAAAAACAAATTCATTGATCCACATCGCGCTTGCGTCGGAAAACAATCTCATATCCTAGAATATCCAGGATATTGTCAATCTCATTAGCTCTTATACTACCTTCATTAATTTTTCGATTAAATGACTGCTGATTGTACCTAGTGTTATATTGTCTGTTATATTCTTCTCCAAAAGATTTTAATGAATAACCATTATCTGTTATTAAGTGTTTTATTCTTGTACTTAACATTGTATTATACATCCCCTATTACATACTATACATGTATGTATTGTATACTTATTGATATGTTATGTGTCTATTCATACTGTACATCTGTTTTGAAGCCTTTTTGAAATACTGCGATATAAAGAGCATTTGCGAGATATTTGAAGTATAACAACGATTTTCGTAGTAAATACAACATTTTACGATGTGCAGTACAACGTTTTTTGTAGTATACTTTAGTTAAAGATAAAGAGAGAGACAAAGAAGTAAGACAAACAAATAATATAATACTAACTCTATTATATCAAATTAGGAGTGATTTGTCATGAAGAAAGAGCTGGATCTTTACACAGAATTAAACAACAACCGTCTCTGGCTGACAGAAGGCAAGATCACGAGCCGTGAAGCTCGTGAAGTCGTTGAAAAAGCCATGTTCTTCATCAGTACTATGCCAGATGACGAGAAAAAAGACGTTCTCGTCGATATGGCTGAAAGCGTCAAGGCGATGCTTGATGTTACGTATGTGTTTTGGTGCAAGAATGGTAGTTACTTTGAAGAAGACAGAAAAGCCCTTGTCGCTGAGTGCCGTGCTAGTGATGTTACCTATGAGGTTGGTATGGATCCATTGGCAGCCGTGCAGGCCGCTTGGAAGAAAAAGGGACTCAAGGATGACCCATTCTTTCCCGTCGATTACTTTGTTGCTTAATTGACAGCTAGAATCTACAAGCGCAAAACCTTGTAGATTCCATGGTGCTAATTAAGTTATCTGAAAGGGGTTTTCAAAATGAAGGGATTTACAGAAGTTACCATTCAAAACCGTCCGTGTACCATTGTTTACAAGGGCGAGCACTATGCCGTCCGTTGGTTGTCTGGTCGTACCGTTCGCATGTCGAAGGAACGTATTATCAAGAAATTCCATCTGCATCACGACGCATTGGACAGGTACGTTGCAGGCGGGTTCAAGAAGCCCCATTGCAATGCCAATGAGGATATCATGCGCGTCAACCGTTCCCTCTGGTACGTTGAGAACGTTGCATTCTTTATTACAACGCTTGTCACAATGCTTCCTCAGGTTGCTATTGTCCTTGCCATTGTTATCGGATACATTGACGGCGCGGTTTTCCGTCCGTATGTCGCGCCAATGGTGTTCGGATCAATGTCGTTGATTCTTGCAAGTGTTATGCTTCCAGAGGTTTTGGCAAAGAAGTTTGATTTTGTGTTAGGTGTAGAACGTGAAGCGTGAATAGAGAGGAAGCAATTGCGATGAAAAAGTTTACCATCACGAAAACAAAATCCATGATTTGCCTTGATATAGAAGTCCGCTGTAAGCGAATGTCGACGGCATATCGCCACTTCTACCAGGCAATCGAACAGGCACAGAAAGATGGCGCGTTTGGTTCCTATGACTTAACTAGTGACGTTCTGGTTAAGCCAGAGGAATGTGACTGGCGATACAATACGCCAATTCACGACGACATAGAAAACACTGGCTATTGTGTTGGTTTGTATCCAATAAATAACGGCTGGTATTTGTGGGCGAACGTAACCTACAAAAGAATGACAATGGATTGAAAGGAGTTTCACCATGAAAAAGAACGTAAATGTCCCCATGAACAAGGTTTTGCCTGTCACTGATGATTTTATTGTGTCCCTTCTCAAGGCAGACACGGTAAACAACCGTATTTTCTACTACATGTCAGAGGAAGGCGGTGAAGGTTACAGTACTGACATGTGGCTGGACTACTACAAGCGCTATGCGGACGTAGTGAAGCCAGCAGCCGACGTGTATGGCGGTATCATGTTGCGCCCACTAGGGGACAATGGCGTTGAAGCGGTTTTGTATGAGAAGTAAGGAGCGTGATCCAGTATGAAACGGTTTGTCTATGAGTCGTGCACGGAATGGCACGGCAGCGGCTATACAACAACGACGAAAATCTATGCCGTTATCCCTAAAGTGGCACGGGACGCCATTGCAAAGGCAGAGAATTGGCATGGCTGCCATTGGGACGCGCCCGACGTGATTTTCAGCGAATCCGTAGAGGGCACATTTATGAGTAGAGAAGCGTTTACTATTATCAACGCATTGGGTGCCGTTGAGTATAACGACGATGAAGAAGAATAAGGAAGGAAGTATTCACCATGACAAAGATTTTGTATATCCCCCGCTCTAGTAATAAAAAGACGGGAGATATCAGTCAGACGTATAGCGCGTGCAATACGTGTCCCGTATCCTGTCCGTTTAAAGGCCATGGATGTTACGGCGAAAACTTCACGACAAAAATCCATTGGAAAAAGGCGAATTGCACGGAAAAAACATTGGCAGATTCTATGGCTGAAAAAGGGCATTCGAAGGTTGTTCGCCATAATGTCGCCGGCGACATGTGCAAGCCTGGAACAAGTGAATTGGATACCGCATTGATCCATGACTTGATTAAAGCATGGAAAACGATGAAGGTTACGGCGTATACCTATACCCATGCTGACAAAACGTCTCGTAATTTCGCCGTAGTCAAGCACGCGATTAAAAACGGGTTTATCGTGAATGTTTCTTGCGAATCCCTTGAGCAGGTTGAAGCATGTCATGAGAACAACATTCCGTCTGTTCTCGCCGTCTACGAGTGGGCAGAAAAAGACAAGGTAACGTGCCGGATCAACGGTATTACCTATCGCCTTTGCCCTGCATGTCATGACAAAAACGTAACTTGCCGTGATTGTGGCAAGTGTTGGAAAAAAGACAGAAAGGAAGTCATTGTTTTTCCTGCCCATGGTTACGGCAAGAAAAAGACGCGCAGCTTTCTGATGGATTTATAAGGGGGGGTTACCATGAAAACGATTGTCAAAAAATACAGTGTAGCACTCGTGAAAGAGTCCGCCCATAAATATGCCGATATTCCTACTCGCCTTGATGATCCTTGGAAAATCATTTCGTATGCCGATTCAATTTTGAATTTCGATGGAATGACAAAGGAAAACTTTGTACTCGTTCCCGTCGATACAAAGTTGAAGCCGTTGGGCGTGTTTGTTCTCACAACGGGAACAATCAACGCTAGTCTCGTTTCGACTAGGGACGTATTCCAGGCGGCGTTGTTATACAATGCGGCAAGCATTTTTGTCCTGCACAACCATCCTAGCGGGGATCCATCGCCCTCTAGGCAGGACAAGGGAATTACCAAAAAGCTGATTGATGCAGGAAAGCTGATGGAAATTCCGTTGGTGGATCACGTTATTGTCGGTGAGAACAAATACTACTCATTCAAAGTAGACGGAAAGGATGAAATTGAATGGTAAGGGAAATAATGCTTCTCGTGATCCTGCTGTTTCTCTCTATGGTGGCGGGATGGTTCTCCCCTCTCGCTCCCTGGTTTGATCTAGGCGGGTTCGTACACTCACATACAGTTTTAGGACTGTACGCGATTACACTAGGTGTATACATGTATCATAGAAAGGCGGAATGACTTATGTACAAACGTGTTTCTATTCGTGCTGCTGAGATTCGCAAGAAGTTGAAGGGAATTGGCTATAATAGCCGCATGGTTAGTGTCCGTTCATCACAATTCTCTGGCGGGGATGACATCGTTATCCGTATGAAGTCCGTAGACGTAGACGAACACAAAGTCAGAGAGATTGCAAAGGAATATGAAGACATTGCCCGTGATAAATGCAATGGTGAAATTCTAATGGGTTCTAACTCGTTCGTATTCGTTGAATGGGACTGGCAATTTATTGAGAAAGCAAAAGAGAAATGGTATAGCCTAGCGAAAACCATCTATAAAAAGCCGTGCATTTCCCTTGATAATTTCCATTGGATCAAGGATAGCTGTGTTCTGAGTGTATATGACAAGTATGGTATCCGTCATCAGTTTAGGGCAGGAATTGACGGAATTGCAGACGCCCTATTGTATGCCATTGAGATTTACAAAACAGTCAAGGAGAGTGATTTAAAATGAAAACAATCAAACTGTATTCTTACAACGAGCTGAACAGGTCTGCCAAGGCGTCCGCATATAAGACAATGGCAGCGGATCACAATTTCATGATTAAACAGGAGCTTGCAGGATGTGCAAAAGTCATCTGCAAGGCTTTTAGCGGTATCGAATGGGATGGCACGGCGTTTTATGGGTTCCAGGATGATAACTTTAGTATGACTAGTGCAATCATCGCCCTTGACGATATGCACAACGTAGAGTTGAAGAACATTATCATGTCTGAGTTACTCATCGACATGTCATGGAATACCTATGGTTATTCCCCTGCAGAATGGTTTAACAGCGCGTACAAGAAATTCTTCTACAAGTACAAGGCCACTCCTGAGTGCATTGCAAAGTACTGTAAGGATTGTCATAAATGGTTTTATGTGAATGGTGCTATCTATTATGACGAATAATTGGCAGCTAGAGTTTACAAGGATAATCCTTGTAGGCTCTATGGTGTTAACTATCAGTCAACTTATAGGAAGGATGATTAAAATGAAGAGAATGTACTATGCTGAACATTGCAGATGGGGCGTAAATGTGTCCTACGAGTCCATGAACGGGAATGCCTTTAGCTTCTATGCATTTGACAGCAAGGCTGCTCGCGATGAATGGGTTGAATCCCATGAGTGGGATGGCTATCCAAACAGGACGGCAGGAGAATCCACTAGAAAAGCCGTAGAGCATTGTTGCGGGAAAGACTTTAGTCTCGTGAAAGCCGATGAAGGTGTATGGGTTTGTTGCCGTAAAGGTTTAGAGTATATCGTAGAAATGGAATTAATTTCTCAGGATAGATAAGGAGTGAAACAGCATGTTGTATACAGGCGGAAGTTTTTCTGATAAATCAAAAGAGGACAATGTTATGAGCGGAACAGTCAAAAATGGCGTAATGGTTATTTGGCGCAAGGGTAACAAGAACGACTCGCCCATTATCACTGTTTCTATTAATGAAGTGGATCAGGCATTAGAAAAAGGCAGTGCTAATAGTGAGTATACACTTCGCCAACTAGCAAAACAAAAGGACTATGCCGCCGTAGAGATATGGATTGATGGGACTAAAAAACCGGTGTTGCGCCAGTGGCGCCGCTATTTTTGGGAAAGAGACAAGTCTTTGCCATATGAAGAACATGCTATTGATTCGGCGGTACGTGTTATCAAGAATCTTTATAAAATAGCAACGGGCGAATTACCTAGAAGCCCATGGGAAAAGCATTGGGAAGAAAAGGAGATATAACAATGGAAGAACGTATTAAGGAGCAGAAAATGAAAGAATTAGGAGAAGAATTGATCGCTAAAAATAGAATTATGTGTCGTACACATGACAATAACTTGCGTATGGTGGCGGCGCAACATGCTTATGCGAGATTAGGTATGTTGTTGGGATTAGCTGATTTAGACTATAATAATCCAATCGTTGCAGAAATTAGAAGAAAACAGGTAGCCATGTTTGGTAAACAGGCGGTTGTAAACATTCATACATTTTTCGCCCCAGGGGATCAACACAATAACTAATGGACAGCAATACAAGGGACAAGGTTAATCTCCTTGTCCTCTGCATGGTATTCATTAGGTTAGAAAGGTAGGTATATCATGGACATTAAGGCAAAGATTGAGAAATTACTGGCGAAAACGGTTGAGAATGGTTGCACGATGGAAGAAGCTGCGGCAGCTGCAAAGATGGTACAGAAACTCATTGGAAAGCACCATATTGAATTAGCAGAGGTAGGCAATGAGACAGAAACGGCAGACGGAGAGATTCTTGATGCAAAGAGTGTAAGGAAATGGGAAATTCGTTTAATTTCTACGATTGCTAGGAATATGCGTTGTGAAGCCATTGTTTCACATCGTTATACCGCTGGAAATATCAATAGGAAGTCATTCGTCTATATCATTGGTATGGATGCAGACCGTAAAGCTGTCATCTTACTCTATGAGAAATTACGGAAAATCTGTAAAATTGGAATGAGAAAAGAACAGAATTACCATAAATCCATGTATGGAAATGCAAAAGGGATAGCCGATAGTTACGGCTTTGGCTTTACGATGGCAATTAAAGAGGAAATGACAAAACAGGCAAAAGCACTAGTTCTTGTCAAACCAAAAGAGGTAGACGATAAAGTCCAGGAGCTTTTCCCGAACGTTAAAACGAGACGTGTCAATGTATCTTGTAATGCCCATGCCTATGACAGCGGTATGAGTGACGGGCATAGTGCTATGAGTGTTTCAGCGATTGAATAAGGAGGTATAACCATGAAAGAGTTTAACACTTTCATCCATGAGTTTACAGAAGACGTAAAGAAGGAATACAGGGAATTAGCAAGGGGAACGCCATGCGATGACTTGTATGCACTAGGGAAAATCCAGAGAATTGCCCTGGAACACGTTGCAAATCGGTACAGGACACGTAGAAAGGCAGGGTAATGACATGGAGAGAATCATTTTGGAAGCACATTCCAGAAGGGAAATGTTAGAGGGAATTAAACGATTCTATATTGATGGTATCTGGGAAATTAGAGAGGATGGCACGGTATATAACGAGATTGGCGGCACTGTTTCGCATTTTCATGTAGAGGTATGCAATGACGTTTGGAGGTTTGGCAAATGAAACATATATTGACATATAGAATTATTGGAGAACCTGAGTATGATTCTAAAAGGCAAAGAAAATGGCGTTCAGAGGGTTATTGCCTTGAAACAGATCACAGGGTATGGGTGCTGTATAACCTTGGGGAACGTCCATTGATACGAACAATGAAGGACAAGGTTATTAGGTCTGCAGCGGAAAGGAGATGGGAACACTATGGGAAGCACGAGTTTATGGCATGACTTCCTGGACGATGTCCATGCAACAAAGTCAGAGAACACATACAAAAGCTATCAGAATGCCCTGCGGTATTTCAAGGATGGTTCACTAGAGGAAATTAGGGCGTTTCTAGGCAATGACCTTGCGGATAGTACTAAAAAACAAACGCTTAGAATCCTTTGTATTGCCCTTGAATACAATGACATGTATGATAATGCTCGTAGAAAACTCATCAAATCATATAGGCCGAACATTGTTATACAGGAGTGTCCTACGGATAAGGACATAGAGCTTGTATGGGACAATCTATTGACACACAGGGACCGGGCCATGTTCGCCCTGATGGCTTACAATGGGTTGCGCGTTGGTGAAGTCGCTGGATTCAACGTGGATGATTTACTGAGTGGGGATAGATTGATGCTGCGGAATACCAAAGGAAAACACGATGCTATCATCCCATTGGTTCATCCGCGTGTCCTGTCTAGTCTCAGGGCATATATTAAGGAAAGAAAAAGTACATCCCCTGCCCTGTTCTTGAATCACAGAGGGGCACGCATAAGCTCTAATGGGCTTACTCAGCTGATTCGTAACGAGTTTCATGACAATGGTTTGCCATTCCATGCACATAGCCTGAGAAGGTACTTTGCTAACACATTGTCAAGGAATGGGATTCCAGTGCAGGATATACAGGTAGCCATGCGTCACGCCAACATTGTAACGACAATGGGATACTTGAATATTGATGAAGATAGGACGAAAAGTGTATTACAGGAGGTTTATCATGCAATATAAGGGCAATCGTGTATTCACAACAGATGACTTCATGAAAATCATTGGAGTTAAATCATGGTGCGGTATGAAAGGTTTTTGCAAAAGGAACGGCATTACGCCTATGAAATTATCACGGGATGAAAGTCTCTCTTTCTGTGATGAGAATGGATTCTATAAAAACTATCCAAACGGTTTATTGTTGTTCACTATTTCTGATATGGATAAGGCATTGCATGTCCAGGGAATCAGCAAGAGTCTGACACAGGCAAATCCAGATGGAAATGTTATAGCATTTTCCTGTCCGGAATTTCAGCAGCTACGGGTGATTGAGGATACCAATGGGAATCCATGGTTCATTGGTAAGGATGTTGCTGAAAATCTGGGGTACGAATACACGGCAAATGCCATGCAGGATCATGTGTATTCCGATGACAAGGCAACGTTAAAGCGTAAGAATGGACAAGGGGTTGTTATCCTAAATGAGAATGGTTCTAAAGTGGACAAATCGCCCACTTTGGAAAACCGTAGTATAAATGAGAATGGTTCTAAAGGTTCCATTTCACACCCTTTAGAGAATCCATTCCCCTCTCCTATCAATATCACGGGACTCAATGTGCCGCCGCGGGGACTCACGATAATCAATGAGTCGGGCATGTACAGCCTTATCTTTGGCAGCAAACTGGAGTCGGCAAAACGGTTCAAACATTGGGTGACTAGTGAGGTGCTACCGTCTATCCGTAAAACTGGCAGGTATTCTATGAAGGAATCTAATGATGGTACGACGAATACTATTGATGAGAAACTGGATGAGATCATGCAGCAGATTCAGAGTATCAAAGCATACCTTGTAACAAGGGACACGGCGCAGGTATTGGTGAGCAGGGAGATGATGAAGATATGATTACGGCAGGGATTTTCTTCTTTGTATTACTATCGCTTGCAACAAAGGATTAATGGGGAGGCACATTAAAATGAAACTGGTTGATACATACACGGGAAAAGAAATAGCGACTATTATAACGAATCATGGACTGACAATGGACGAAGCAATTAACTTATCTGGTATGGAGGAGATTGTGATTGATCCTAGTACAGAAGAAATTGGATACCGTGATGCCGATGGGGACGAGCATTGGTATGACAGTTTGGGATTACTGGATGATGAGGAGTGATTGCAATGAGGGCGACGATTGAAATTAACATTAATACAAAAAGGAAATATGGATACGTAAACTTGACAATGGGATACGGTAAATCTGTATGTGCTAGTATTGAAAAAGATGAATTTGATAGTGTTGCTACTATTGATAATGCATTAAGGGAAATTGTATTGGACTACATCAAGAAAGACATTAGTGATAAACTGGAAGATGAAATTTGGGACAATGAATAAGGAGCGTGAATAACAATGCTTTGGACAGACGGCAATGGGCATTGGACGAACAGCGTTAGAACAGCAAGGGATGGTAATTATTACAACCCATCTGCAAGGGAATTGTATGACTATATCGATGAGGAAACAGACAAGACTCAGTCCTGGGATGCAGTTGATGACGATGCATATGACCAGTTGGTTTATTATTGTGGTCTTGATATTGGCGACTATGATAACAGGGATGACCTTATGGATGATTGCCTTGTAGAAATTGAGAAGGAGGAAAAGGAGCGATAAGATGAATCTAAAGACGGGCAAAAGGATACGATAATACAAAAAACAAGGACTACCATTAAGATAGCCCTTGTTTTTTTTATTGCTTGCGTTTGCAGTTTTGACAATAGGTACAAAAGGATTCACAATTCTGGGACTTGAGATATTCAGGAAGGTGGCAACGGACTTTCCCATCTGGATCAGTGACATTTCTTGCAACGTCCATTGGATACCGTAGCTTATCCTTTGGCGTCGTAGCGAATAACATAGGTGAGTCCTTTTTCAGCAAGGTGCGTAACTCAGGTTTTACCTTGGAAATACGCTGCATATGCCGTATAACAGAGCTGCGTGTGTAATGAAGTTCTCTTGCAATCTGCTCTTGGGTAAATCCCCTAGCTGTCATTAAAAACATCTGCCAGTCATCGTCTGAGAGGTTTGCTTTTAGGTCACAGAGGGTTTTCATGAGTTCCGCTTTCTTCTCTTGGTTCACCAATACGCTACATGGTTCCTCTCCAGACTCAACGTAATCCATTGGCATAACATTGGACTTATTCTGGCTCCAATCCATGTAATTGATTCGACGTTGGAGATCATTGACATCAATGCGCCCCGCATTGTAGTCGTCAAGGAATTGCTCGATTGCATCCTTCATACAATCACCGCCTTACGAATGAGGTTCATGCGGTTCTCTGACTTGTTAAAGGCTGTATTGGCTGATACTTTATCCCCAAAAGCAGTTGCACCGATGATAATGGAACCATCTGGGAGCACTCTATTCCCCTTGTCATTCTTCCCTGCTTTCTTCTTGACATCCAGATAACGAACGTCATGGGAATAGCCCTTCATGCAATTCAGCAGTGAGTCTACATCCTTTGTGGCAATGGTCATGCAGTACAGAAACCCTGTGTCTCCATAGTCAATCAGGATTCTGATAATAGTCATCCCGTTAAGGTTCTTTTGTCTCATTTTCCTGTACTCCCAAAACCGCCACGATTTTCATCATCAAGATGGTCAACGGACTCAATAGAGACTTCTGGCATCTTCTTGACGATACGGAACTGAGCAATGCGATCTCCAACGGAAATCTTGCCAGCCCTCAAGGAATAAGCAGGGAATCCCCAAATATCGTTTTGGCCAGAGTACGCGCCGTCGATTACGCCGAGGGAATTGGTCATGATAATGCCATAGTGTTTGAATGTGGACGAACGCGGTAAAAGATGTGCTTCATAGTCATCTGGGAGCTTGCACGAGAATCCCAATGGAATGAGAAAAGAGATACCTGCGGGATACGTGATATTTACAGAGGATTTAACGTCAATCCAGTCGCCGTGTTTTTCAAATTCACATTTTGGGTTATGGTATTTTACTTTAATATTCAATGGAAAGCCTCCTGTTCTACAATTTGAGTCTTGGTTACTTCATGGATTTTATATCGGACTAAAGGGTGTTTGCCGTGTAATTCCGACGCCTTTTCCATTGCAGCGGCAACGGTAGAGCGCATTGCCCACACGTTGCCATGACTGTCTGCAATGAGATATGCCTTAATCGACAACACCGAAGTCCTTTGCATATGGCAGGGTTTTCACCATGTCACAGAATACATGCCAATGAGGGAGTCTATGGTTCTTGCGCTGTCTGTAAATGGTTTTCAGCTGCAAGTAATTTGTGGAAACCCTTGCGGTCAGATTGAGTCCAACAGGACAAGACAAAAGAAGTTTAAGATATGCTTTCTTGGCTGCTTTTGTTGTCTTTTCGTTCCCTGTCTGTTTTGCAATCTCTTGTTTGACAAGGTAATCATTCTGTAATTCCATCATGATGTCAACCATTCGATTGTCTACGGATTCATCCATACATGTTCTAATGTCCATTTTGGAGAGTCTATGCATAGTGGACTGGGAAGATACAATGTCGAACCAATGGTATCGTTCTGCTTCCGTCCAGACTTTAACAGGAGCTTTCAGATCAAACTGCACAATGATTCCTTTTAATGCACAGTCATGCCCTGAACCAGCAGGTGAAGAACCGAGTCTTGTCATGCGGAGAATATCCTTGTCTGTACATTCATTGGACCTTGGCTCATTGGACTTCATAGGAAATCCCGATGCAGCACAGGATTCATTCAGACCATATACGTGTATATTCTTGACTTCTAACAATGTCATTCCCCTTTCTTCATCTGATACTCTGGGTTGATAACCTTGAAGGAAAAGCGATTGCCTGGGAAACCTTGCAGCCCTTCAATGGGTTCAATCGGACGGATTACAATGCCCTCTCTAGGGAAATTGCCAAAGGTACTATTGCCGATTGCCATCTTCACTAATTCGTCAATATTGTCAGTCAGGGCAAACTCATTGACAATCGGAACCGTGTCAACGTTGTGGAAACCAAGGAATACATCCATAGTATCCTGGTCGAAATATCCATGCTTGGCGATGTCATACACTGAGAAAACATAGATATGATGCTCAGGTAAATGCAGGTGGTTGCCCTGTTGTTTTGGCCCGACAAATTCACCCTGAATAGCAATGTCTTTATCCAGATTGGAAATGAAATCAAGGAGCCCCTGTTTCTCTGCTGTTCTGAACATGGGAGACGTATTGTCTACTTCACGTTTCCTTGTACAGACACCAATATGGCCTTTGCTGCGGAAAATCGTACAGGATGAACCGTCGAGCTTTTCAGTAGCATAACAGGGAACGCCTTTGTACTTCGTGAGCAGTTCTGGAATATTCTGTGCTCGTACTTCGTCTGTCTTAGGAATGTACCAAGGGAAAGCACCGACGGTATCCATTGGCTGTTCTGGGGGTTCATATTTTACAATGCCAAGTTCCTTTGTCATATCCGTGCCAACAGGTGCACCTCCGTGATATTCCAGTGCAATGCCCTGAGAATATACACCGCGAATCTTCTGGAGTTTGATATGGGATTTACCTTTGAGAAAAGCAAAGGTCTCATTCTTCGGACAAATACTGTCTGTCTCAATGTAGATAACCTTGTCCCCAACATGGTATCCTTTGGGAACAACACATTGAAAACCTTCGATATGTGCCAATTCAATACGGTCTGCATTTTCAATCGGTGTAAGGTTACGGATTACCTGTACAGATGCCAATTTTCTCAATGGAAATCACTCTCTTTCTTTACAAGACTCTTTGCGTTGAACCATGACTTACGTACATCACAATATCCATTCTTGTCAGTCCCAATAGTTTCAACTTGGGCTTTCTGTGTGATTTTACCCGTGTCAGGATCAAGAAGCTCCTTGAGTCCAATGACAATCCCTTCTGATTCTAACGGCTTATACATGCGACCAATGATGATAACCTTGTCTCCAAGGGTCAACATGTGATTTGCAATGTCTTTAATCATTAGATTCACCACTTTCTAAGACAATGACATTCTTTGGTTTTACCCATGAATACTGAAACCGTCCATTGTAATGCTCTATACATAATCGTCCTTCTGGGTTAAAGTTACGGAATTTCAGGCCAAGTTTGTTGTAGTATTCCTTGATGGAAACAACCATACCCGCTACACCAACATTAATGGCGTAAACCTCGTCGCCAAGGTGTATCGTTGAACCAAGTTTATCAATCATACTGTCCCTCCTTTGAAATCATTAAGATAATGGGATTCCCCACAGCGGGGGAGCATTAGCATTCTGTAACGTCACCATGTCATTCCTCCATATACCAATGGTTGTCCTTGTCTTTCTTCCAGATATGCTGATTGGATGAACCACGGAAAGGAATATCTGTCCCATGATATTTCTCAACGTATTTGCCATCAATCAGACAATCAATATCTTGAAGATCGTCTTTATCAAAGGATAGGAAGGAAAATCCAGTGTACATTGTCGTATGCAATCCATTTTGTTTTGCCCATCTTGCAATTTCTTTTACTTGCCACATTTGATATGCAGGGTCGCCGCCAGAAAATGTAACGCCATCAATAAATCCGATATAGGATTTGATTTGTTTCATAATCACATCTACTGGAATTTCATCGCCGTCGTTGAAATCCCATGTGGATGGATTTTGACAGCCTTTACAGTGATGTTGACAGCCCTGAGTAAAAATGACATAGTTAATACCTTTTCCATCAAAAAGACTCGTAGGTCTTAATCCTGCAATTCTCAAAGAGCATCACCACCTGCATGAGAAATACGGTCACGGGACTCTGCAACTTTACCTGCATTGAAGTGATCCTCTGTAGAAAGGTATCCCGTAATGATTTTGGTCTCCTTGTAATTCGTACTGCCACACTTTGGGCATTTACCATCGGAAAAAGTACCCTGATAATGGCAGCCATTGCAGAAATCCATTACCCAGTTCACGCCACCATATACGATGCCACTGTCGGCGATGTAATTCAGGAGCTTCAACAATCCCTCTTTGTTGTATTTCGGTGAACGTCCTACTTCAATGTAGAAAATATCACCTGCATTGCAAAGGAGATGATATGGAGCTTCAATGTCAACTTTCTGCTTCATATCGACATGACACGAAACAGGAACATGATTGCCATTAGTAAAGTACTCCTTGTCTGTCACTCCATTTACAATGCCAAATTCATTACGACATTTCTTGAGCAGCGTATAGCAAGCACTCTCGGCAGGACTAGCGAACGTTGCGAAGTTCAAATGGTATTTTTCCGTGGCTGCATCTGTCTCGTGACGGATATAGCCAATAATTTTCAGGCCAAGTTCCTGAGCTTCCTTGCTTTCACCATGGTGTTTTCCCGTAAGAGCAGTAAGGCACTCTGCAAGACCAAGGAATCCAACGGAAAGACTACCGTTCTTTACCATCTGCTCAACGGTATCATCGGGTTTGAGTCCTTCATGTCCCTGCCACCACTGTCCAACAAATGGAATGTCCTTAACCTTGAGATTCTTCACGACATCATAGCGTTCCAGAAGTTCGTTGATTGCATCGGAAACGACTTCATGGAAATAGGACGTGAACTCATCCATGACATCCGTGCCGTTTTCCTTTGCTCTATGCTTTGCTTCCAGTGCGACATACGGTAAGGAAATCGTATTGAAGAACAGATTACCTCTTGCGTTTGTATCGGCACTGCCATTGACATTGCCACGGACAGCCGTGCGGCATCCCATCGTTCCAATGTTATCCAGTGACATTCCCTTGTATGCAGGAGAATCAGCAAAGACAAAACGCGGCTGGATACGCTTACCAATGCAATCCAGTGCTAAATCTGTGATGCCAAAATTGGGTTCGCCTGGCTTAGAATTGATACCCTTTTTGAATCTATAGCAAAGGTTCGGGAAAATCGGGTTCTCGCCATTGCCAAGACCTGCGATATATGCTTTGAAAAGGTTCTTAGAAATCATTCTTGCCCACTCGGATTCATCCGTACCGAAGTTTACAGAGCTAAATGTGACCTGTGCGCCACTACGGGAACGCATGGTATTCATGTTATACACAAAGGCTTCCATTGCCTGATAAACGGCTTTTTCCGTGTGCTGCAATGCAAGTTTCTCTGCTCTCTCGTGATTGACATAGCCGCCACTGACAACCCTCATGTCATCTTCAATGCGTTTCTTCTGCCATTCGTATTCCTTTTCGACATACGTCGCAAGGTCAGTGTCAAAACGAAGGAATCCCTGACCGCCGAACATATCGTTCTGGGAACTCTGGAGGATGATACAAGACAAGGCAACTGCACTAGAAATGCGTTTCGGGGAACGGATACTGCCGACACCATTGTCAAATCCATGAGAAAGCATGTCGCCCAACGGATTAAAGAAGCAATTCCATGTCAGGCCATAGTATCCAAGATCGTGGATATACACAATGCCTTTCTTGTGATTCTCTGCGAACTTCGGTGTCATGCGAGAGAGGAAATACGGTTTAGATACAGACTCAGCAATGCCATACATCTTGGAAGCAGCAGAGTTCTGTGTATTGGCGTTGTCGTGGTTCATTTCTGCAACAAGAGTACCAACGTTTTTCATGAGGTTGCTCTTTGCCATGCGAACCTCATTGCGTTTCTGTCTGTAAAGGATATATTCTTTAGCACATTTTTTATCGTGCTTCATCAAGGACTTCTCTACGCTGTCATGAATGGTATCAACAGACACATCCTTGTTAGCCGTACTGAATTTCTTGTCCATTTCCTCTGCGACTTTTGTAGCGAGCTGTTCATTGAACTTCCCGTAAACACTCATTGTTGTTTTCAGTACAGCATCGTGTACTTTCTTCGCCTTGAACTCCTCTACCCTTCCGTCGTGCTTGATTACTACCATCTACACATCACTCACTTTCTGTTGTTTAACATTGCCTTGATTTTATTTCTATATTTCTTGGCTTCATTCCGGTCGCGGAATACGTTGCCAAAAATACCAATGTGTTTGCAGCTGTATGCCCAATCCTTCTGCTTGATTTCCCCATCAATATCGATGTAACAAAATGTCTCCCCGATATGCATCGGTTCCCATTTATCAGGACATGGCGTAATATCCGTTGTCCCTGAAAACATTGCACCGAGCTGATTCAGTTGGGCAACATTGCCACCTCTATCGTAAATACCATGGTCAGTGATTCTGTATGGACATCCATAGATGTACCCTGTAGCTACCCTGACGTAGAATGGCTGGTTCATTTCTACACCGAGATACTCAGCCATCTTCTTATATTTCTCACACCGATCCATCATTGAACCTCCTGATTCTCATTTCTAACCGAGGATTTTCACGGTCAACACTGAAATCCTGTTGTCGACACAATAGCCATCGGTCGTTATTGACAATCCCTGCATTCTGAATGGAATCACAAAGAAGTTTCAACGAGTTGGAACAGTCACGTATCCGTCTATCAGGCCAATAGTGCCATAGGTCAACAATGACTTTCTCGTTCCCAACCGTTTGCCATCCCTGTTCTTCCATTGCAGATCGCATGGAATCCTCTGCGTTTTTCATCCACTCTTTCCCGCGCTTATTCAGGATTTTCATGCCCTTACGATAGAAGAACGCATGATTTTCCGTGATAGGCACGGGAATGGTGATGAGCAGCTCCCTAGTCAATACTGAATGCTTCCTTTAGATATTTCGTTCATTTCACTACCTCTAATTACTACATCCAATTGCTCGCCATCAAGTACATATTCATCGCCGCTATTCAACGCTACACGGTAAACGTTATTACCGAAGTCATAGGTAATCACGCCAATGGGATATGTGTATTCGATACATCCCTTCATGTAGAGTGGTGGGTTATACTTGATAGCCACCTTGTCACCAACGTGAAACATATTGAAACCTCCTTATTGTCAATGACAACTATAATTGTCAATCGAGACATAGTTAGTCGATTTCCCAACAATCCGGTGTGTCATGCAATGCACAACCATAGTGGGTGATATTGTTATCATACGGATACTCAATGGATAATGGACAATCCTTACATGGTTCTTCATTATTCCATGTTCGTTTGTCACAATAGCGTTTGATTTTGCACGCCATGTCATATGCTTCTTGCTGTGTCATTCTACATCCATCCCCTTGTTATGATTGCCACACCAATGAGTCTGATAGAAATCACACTGCTCATTTACGGAACACCATAGAGCACATCGCCTATTCGGGAATGACTTACTGCTATTCCATCGTTCTGTTGATGAACATGGTGGCGGACAAGTGTTGGACTCAATGGCTTCTCTGAGCATCCGTTCTTTGGTTTCGAAGTATAACCTTACCCATTTTAGCGAGATAAAATTGATAGGCACAATATAGCTAGGTCTAGTCAATCCCATCTTCTTGGCTTCGGCATCTACAGAACTACGAAGGAACATATTTACACAAATAGCTTTTACTGGAAGTCCTTCGTTCTCCATCATGTAACGATAGTAGTTGAGCTGCAATGCAATATCCATGATGTCACGGACACCACCTGATTCCCATACTTGTTCCCATCGCTCCTGTCCTTTGTATTTTCCCCTAGTGACTATTTTCTTTGTCCACCTAGGTTTCATACCAAGGCATCTCGCTATTCTTGCACTACGGAAAAACTTGAAATCCCATAATACCTGATTCTTCATGTCATAAGCATCAAAGGCACCGCTTGTAATATCATCGGTCATTCGATGCTCTGCCATCCAGCCATCTGGGGACGAATCTTCAAAGGCTTTATGGCTATTCGTGCCAATCATAGCAGCAATGCCACCCAATGGATCAACGTAGTAGTCACGAAGATGTTCCAAGTACACCATCCTTGTTGGCTTCAACAGCGTTGTAACACTGAACTTTCCGAACCAATGATGCGTGCTTTTTTCAGCGGCATTCAATGCAGGTAATGCCATACATCGATGGTCGCAATGTCCTTCAAGGCAATCCTTGAATTTCACAGTATCTCCGTTGGGACACCGGAATCCTATTGCTGACATTCAACTTCCTCCTTTCATCGACATTTTCAATTATACATCGTATAACTATCGTTGTCAATGAAAATATCAAAAACAATCTCTGGCAAAGTTATAGTATTCCTCTGCGATTTCAGGGTATTTCTCGGCAAATAACTGAGAGGTTTTTACAGCACCTTTGTTGCGCTTGGAGACAAACTGTGAAAATGTCTTGTGTCTACACATAGAGGGCTGATTACACCATGCAGCTAATGTCACGTACATACTATACCATGGCGATTCTCTATACTTTTCATATCGCATAACATACGCAAAACAACGGTACTGAAATAGGATACGTATTCGTTCAAATGTATCGGCAATATCCTGTTTCCAGAAATCATCATCGTATTTATCATTACGATCAAAGGCACACAATATATAGAAACGGCATTCCCGATCCGTATATCGACGAATCATCTTGAGTTTATTTATGATAATATCTTTGTCTGCAATATTATCAAAAGCAAACGTCGGAGTACCGTCATAGCGCATGGAAAACAACTTTTGGCACTTATTATCCGTAAGAATCCTCTCGTCCATTCCTTGCCTGAACTGAAAGGGAATGTCCATGTTATTTACTTCGTCTAGTACGGATTCCCATTCTGGAAGTCCGAAGAAATTATCATCGAGAAAACAGAGTTTAGGCCGTGACTCGTCGTAAAATTCACGGATAGGGCTGTGAGGAACTACCCTTGTCTTATTCTGATTGACACAGAACGGACATTGACGAAAACATCCCCTTGTCAGGTATCCAATGGAATAATCCGTGTAGAACTTTAGGTTATTCTTGGATACTCCCTGTTCAAGCTGCGACATTACAAAGTCATCATATAAGTGATAGTCAGGTATGTGATGTTCAATTTCATCTGGCAATGGCTTTGCTTTATCATAGAAGAACCCTGTTCCGCCATAGGTTACATTTTGTCTGTCCAGAACATCATTGGGTACTACTGTATCCGTGAATACCTTTGCAATGAATACTTTGTCGTATTCATCTAGTTCATCGTAGTCTGTCTTTAGTGTGACCCCCCATTTCCTTGTAATATCCAGACAACTTCATGCAGACAAGATTGGGAAAACGATGGTTTTTCCGTCCGATCAAATCCGCATCAATAATTGCGACATTCACTTCCATAACCATTTCCTTGTCCCTTCATCGAGCGCATCGGAAAACCATGTAAAAAGTCCACCAATAATATGTGTGATATAGATAATAAGCACAGGGAAAATACAAAAGAGAAGCCTCGTCCTTCTCTGGGGATACTTACGCCAAAAATCTTTGAAACTCTGAATCATTCTTTATCCACTCCTAGAAAATTCTCGTCAACTACTTCGGACACCTTGGATGTTGCAGGATCATACCGCATCTTGAATATGGTATTGCCGTTTTTGCTCTCACGGGCCTTATCGACTTTGATATAAGAGATATTACGGTTCTTCTCACGGTCAATCGGGGACAAACTTGTATCTACATCGGCTTTCCATAACAGCAGAATGGTATCACCGGATGCCACCTGTCCACCTGCGCCCTTAATATCATTCATTGTCGGTTCAGGGATACGCCCCTTATCCTTATTCTGGGATGCCTTATTGAGCTGCGACAGCATGACAAAGAGGACGTTATTGCGTTTTGCAATGGCTTTCATCTTCTTTGCAGTGGTCTCCTGTTCTTCTACCGTTTCGGTGTGGCGAAGATACCCAAAGTAGTCTACAATGACTACATCAATCGTACCAATGTGTGTATTGGCGATTTTTAGATACGACTCAATGTCATCAATGGACAGATCGTTTTTGTCAAGGATATACAAATGGTCTGATAGTTTATCACAAATAACCTGATATGTTTCACGATTCTCATGGATAAATTTCCGCACCTTATGTCTTGGAATCCCCATGATCTGTGCAACGAGAACCTGCATGACACGCTGCCTTGGCATTTCCAATGAGAAAAATAGAACTTTCAATTTCTGTGTAATGCACCAGTTCAATATCATCTGGCAGGTTGTACTAGTCTTGCCACTAAATGAATATCCTGCAATTACAGTGACATCCGTCTTAATCATTGTAATTGCATCGTCAATATTCATGAATCCTGTAGTAATGGCCTCGCCCTCCTCCATTTTGTACAGTGCGCCATACGCATCTTCTACCGTGACAAAATCCTTGAGCTTTTCGTCGATGGTATCTTCTTTTACAGAAAGCAATTCACGGACAAGCGATACATCCCTGTTCCATTCCTTGGCAAGATACTCTGCAATATCAGCGCGAACTACAGGATTCGATACAGATTTCATGTACTCAACAATGAGTTTTTCCTGTACCTCTTTATCGGACTCTCCCTTGATAATCTCTTTGGCACAGTAGTAATCCAATGACTCATACTTGCAATCCTTGGCAATATCAAGGCCATTCACGAGCATATCATTGAGGTCTTTGTTTCCATCTGGAATGACAGCGACCTTCACGACAGTCTGCGGGTGATATTTACGAAAGATTTCACGCGCACGCAAGACAAACTTCGATGCCTTACCATCGTTATCTGGTACAAGAATCACCTTGCCACCCTTGATAGGCCGTAAGATTTCCGTGACCTTATCCGCATGAGATCGTGTAATACTAATGCCACAATATGCCATACAGCAGAGTCCCTGTTGCGTTGCACTGGCTGCATCCAATGAGCCTTCACAGAGCATGACGCTCTTTGTTACACGGAGATTCTTGATAGTCTCATTGATGCCATACAGAAATTCACCCTTGACGAATAACCCAGGAACATTCTTAGAGTTCTTGTATTTACATGCTCCATCAAAGTGACGATACAGGAACGCTACACAACGTCCAAATTCGTCACGCATTGGAATAGACAGGACATGATTCTTGGTGCTGTATCCAAAGCCATAGAGCTTTATGGTCTCGTCTGTGAACCCTCGATTCTTGAGGTATTTATAGATGGACGCTAAGTTCCTTTGCATTCCCTTTGCCCATGTCTCGTTCCTCTGTACAATATCCATGTGAGTGTTGAACGAATCATCGGAATCAATGGTAAGACCAAGGTCATCACATAGTGTTTTTACAGCCTGCATGTACGTACAGGAATCACGGTGCTGAACAAAGGAAATCACGCCTTTACCCTGTTCATGACAAGAGAAGCAATAGAATGTATTGGTACTCGGAAAGATAGTGAAACTCGTAGGATTCGTTGCACCACTATGGAATGGACAGGTACAGCGATACGTTCCATCAGATTGCAATACTGCATCACTGACGTATTCAACGAGACTCCTACGATTCAACTGAGAAATGATATTACTCATCACCATATCCCCTTACACAATCCTGATAATAGTCACTCAATTCTCTCTTTACCTTGTCAGTGTTACGCATTGCTGCCTTTTCGGATGCAAAGACATTATTTGACTTATACAAGGATAAGTGCATTGGATTGTAGATGTCGAACTTATCCTTGGCAACCCCAAGAATTCCATTGACACGTTCAACGAACCAAAACGTGTCGCCATATCCAATATTGTCATATACATCGTCTAAAAAACAAACCCCTGAGAGCATGTCTGAGAGCGTTTTCGGCGCATTCATGGTAATTCCATTTAGCGTATATTTGAGTCCGTTTGGTGTAAAGAAGAAATTACCCGCTCTATCGTTGAGAAGAAAATGTTCTCCATAGTCTACGCCAAACATCTCGATGACCTTATCCATATTTTTCATATCAACACGCCCCTACAATTTCTACGGTTATATATTGTCTACCCCATTCCCAACATGAGGATTCATCGTCCATGTAGATGTCGAATCGTTCAATACCATAGCCACCACCAAAGCGATCCTTGACAACGTATTCCCTTCCATTGATACGTACAATGGTTCCAAACGGCAATACATCGTTTGCTACGGCACCTACATGAGGACGTTCGCCATTTGCCATGACATAGCCACCAGTATAGGCACTGACATTCCCCTGAATCCTACGTGTAACTGGAGTATTTACACTTGTTTCTATTGGGACTGCACGCAGCTCTGTGTCCTCCACATAGCTCGGATGCAACACCGATGCATCAGCCAGAGGAGAAACCATTGATACAAACAGCCCAACCATAATAAGTATTCCCTGCTTAATAAAATCATCTCCTTAGAATTTGAATAGCCCATCTTTGGATACATAGTCAGCCATGGAATATACAATAGCACCAGTCATGAACCCTACCGTGTATATTGCCGTGTACATGTCCATGAGATCATCCACTTGCTTCTTTGAATATCCCTTGTCTTTAAGGTGTTCCTTGATTGTCTCACGGAAATTTGACACCATTGGAAAACGATCTTCGTACTTCATCGAGATGGACGAAATGGAGTCAATGTCCCTCTTGTCCAGCCCCGTGAAACAAGCACTAATCATCTTCTTGTACTTATTCATGTTTCTTCTCCTTCTTATGCTTTGCGTTTTCCTCGGCAACTCTCTTAGCAACAGCCTTAAGATTTTCCTTGGCATGGTGCGGGGCAATGTCCCTGAATCTACCATTCATATTTCTACGGCGGTTCATGATGATCTGAAATCTCTTGAGTTTGTTATCGGTCATATCATTACATCTCCTTGAGTAATTTAAAGAAATCTACTTCATTCGTCTTGGTTACTTTGGCTACCTTGGTGTTCGTGTTCCAGTCACGCGCTGCCCAGAACAGCTGTGAGACGTTCATCTTTTTATCTGGGTTCGCCACTAGGAACTCATGAAGAAGATTCAAGACTTCCATTGGCTGCTTCTTGAAGAAGTTATAGAGTCGAAAGAAATTCTTCGTTGGCTTTCCATTGGCAAATCCATTGATTCTCTGTGACTTCATGTATTCCATAGTCAGCCTATGCGGTTTATTGCAATCAGCCCATGTCTTCATTGAGTCCACGCTCCTTCAAGAGAATCTTACGGATATAGTCGATACCCTTCTGCTTGACATAGGTGCATTTGTACACCACATCGTTATCCCCTGCCTTACAATGGTTTTCGATGAGTCTCAGGTACCCTGCATCGACATATTTCTGATATGGGTGATTGTCATTATCGAGAATACCTTTGTCACGAAGAAATGCAAAGAGCTTGTTGCGTCCAATGCCCATGTCCAATGTCTTAGCAACGTCCGCCATAGAGAACAAGGACTCTGTGTTGGCTACCGTGTCATAGAACTCTGCCTTGGGCAACATTACTTTGTTTTCAGCGCGTAACTTCTGACGTTCTTTTTCTTCCTCAATCCATTTCTTGGCACGCTCAACAGGATCAGAGATCATATAGCTATCATATGTAGCTTCCTTGAGTTTCCTCTCCATTCCATTGAACGCTTCAATGTATTTGAGTTTCCATTCCAGTGCTTTTGCTCCAGTGAATCCCATAACCAACAATGAAAAACCATCGCGGTTCATGAGATACATGGGATACTGCTTTCCACGATTCTCAAAAGTTGTTTTCTGGAAAAGAAATTTGGTGGCTGGATTTTCAGCCGCGAGATTTTCAATCGTCTGCAACACATTCTTGTGCTGCTTCCCGAAATGCTCTGCTACGCTACGGCTATCCGTGACAATCTGGTTGTTCTCGACTTTTACCAATGCTTCCATTTATGTAACCTCCTTATTTGTTACCAGTAAATAACCTTGTTTGTATTGGCATATTTAGCTGCACACACCATGTATCTATTCTTGAACGCCCTTACGAATGCTGTTTTAGAGCCATTCACACTCTGGCACAGGGATACTACATCTTCACTCGACATTACTAAATTAAGTGGATATTCTGGCGAGAACGGTATGGTCACAAGATAGTCATTGTGATTATTGGTCATTCTTTCAATACCACATCCATCAATCGAACGAATAAAATCCGAACAACTCTCGATTGTCATATCTATGTGATAAGGCAAGCATAATACGTCGATTGGGATGTCGAAGATTTTAGACATTTTAATAATGTTGCCAAGTCTAGGCTCTCGTTTTCCTTGTTCATAACACGAATAGGCCTGTAAAGTAATTCCAAGTTTCTCAGCGACTTCTTTACGCTTCATCCCAGAACGCTCTCTAATTTCTCTGAGTCTGTTTGCGAATACCATATCCATTAATAATTCCCCCCATACATCCAATGACGCTTGATTACTTCTTCACATGGTGTATAATACTCAGGAAAATCTACGTACGCCTTATTGCAGAGGACATTCATCTTGCACTTTGAACAATCCGCTGCCTTGCTATATTCCTTTGCCGCAATATCCAATGCATCCATTGATTTCTTCAAGAAATCATCCATACCTCTATCTCCTTATCTATCCTTGGGATCAATGAAAAGTGCCGAAAACAGTATTCCTAAGAAACTCCCTAAGAGGGACGCAAGGATAATCAATGTCATTCCGTTTCCCTCCTATACTTATTCATATTCATGTTCATGGCAGGAACACTTTTTCTCGTCATCCTCAATGATTTTGGAAATGGCTTCTAAGTGATCGCCAATAAAAACCAGTGCTTCGGGATTCTCAAATGGCGACTCAGCTATTGCATGGACAATTTGTGACATACCCTTTAGTTCTAAAGCTAACTGTTCGTAATTCACTGTCATTTCTTGAATCCCTCTACTTTCATCATCTCTTTGACAAACTCATAACCAACCCGTGTAAAGCGATGGTCAGCGATGAAGATTCCCTTGTTAATTAAACGGAATTTCTCATCCATGAAATAATGATTCATAAGGAAATCCGTCAACACATTGGTATCAACGTCGAGCCTTTTCTGGATGTCTTTGTATGTATAGACAGGGGTCATCCAGTATACATAATCTTCCTTGGCTTCCTCCATTTTCATATCACGCATTGCATCTGGAAGAACCTGTGTGTTGAACCAGTTACGGACAAGCGGTGTCCATTCTGCTTTACAGGTATTAATGAGTTCCAGTGCTCCATCAGCTGAGATACACATGGTTTTCTGTAACACATTGCGACTATCTGGAATATAGTAGGTATCCTTGTTACGATTACTGACATGTCGTTGAATTGCACCGCGTTCCTTTTTGTACCCCAGGATTCTTGCAAGGTCTTTTCCTACAACATATACCTTGTCATACAGTGCGATTGTTCGTAAAGATAATGAACCGTAATTATAAATCTTCATGTTTTCTCCTTTATGGTAAAACAAAAGGGGAACATGTTTTGTTCCATGCTCCCCCACTGTTCAATCAGATAGGAATATCTTCTTCAGACAGGAAAGAGTCATCTGCACTGATACCAAATTCACTGAAGTCATCATCGCCGCCACCGAACTTCACCCATTTATCAACCACGATCTTACTGAGATACAGGTTGATACCGTTGGATGACTTGTTCATCCAGTACGCACTCGGTGTGAATTTGATGCGAACCACTGAACCATTGCCAATGGACTCATCTTTATTCAACTTGCGTTTCTCCTCGTTGGAGAATACCGGGATGATTTTCTGAACTTCCTCGCCAGTCTCACGGTCACGCATGAACGCCTTGGTCTGGAAGTGAAAAACCAGATTGCCAGTTTCGTTGTTATCCTTGTCTGTCTCTGGATGATAACTAAGGCGATCCGTATCATTACGCCAAACCTTACCGGAATACTCTGGGCTGTTCTTGGCTTCATCGAGTGCATGGTTGATGACATCGAGCATCTTCTGCTCGCCGTCCTTGTCAAAGATTACGTCAATGCTGTATTTCTTTTTGTCCTCATACTCATCAATACGAGAGTTGATTTTCGCCCACATTGCTTTCCCCTTGGGCGATACTCCAGCGTTGAACGACTTGCTGATAATGTTTGCCATATGGCAGACCTCCTTGAAAATAAGTAACTATTTCTATGACAAATATGGTTATATATGGTACAATCAACGTATAAACCATTTAGTGATTATTGTTGACAACCATATTTGCCTTTCGACAAGTCTTATTATACGACGTATAACTATCGTTGTCAACAGGGTTAGGAGGATTTTTTATGAATCGCATCAAAATGTTACGAGAAGCCAAGGGGCTAGGATTGAGAGAGCTTGCTGCTGACCTTGAAAAACGAGGTACACCATTAAGTTGGATGACCATTAACAAGAGCGAGAAGTCAGACTCTAACCCTAGCTGGAAAACAATCAGAATCCTTAGTGATTACTTTGGTGTATCTGCTGACTATCTCATGGGAACTGACATTACTGTCGCTGCTCACAATGATAGCTCTACAGGATTGCCACCAGAATTACAGTTAGCCGTAGAGAAGTTTTATCGGGAACAGCAGGAGAAACATGGAAAGAATGATTGAGTTGGCACAGTCTGAGCATATCATAGTGGAACCCGCAGACTTTCCTTATCCACTTCGCGGCATTTACATTGACGATGGAAAGATGAAGCTGATTGGCATAGCAAAGGATATTGACACATTGGCAGAACGACGTTCTGTCCTTGCCGAAGAACTTGGTCATCACTTCACATCCGTTGGAAATGCAACGATATGCCATTGTTATGCAGATCGTATCTCTATTGACAAGACAGAGCACAAAGCCATGGTCTGGGCATGTCATTACCTTGTTCCAGAGCATGACTTAGACAAGGCTGTACAAATAGGGCATGTATCTTTGTCTGACTTAGCAGAATACTTTACTGTCACGGAAAGATTCATGGCATTTTGTATTAAGCTGTACAAAGGTGATTGAAAATGAGACAACGTTCCTCTTTGGGTAGTATTCAGCAGCTCCCTGATAAACGATATAGAGTCACGGTCACTGTTGGTTATACCTATGATAAAGACGGAAAGAAGAAACAGAGACGCCATAGCCGCATTGTGAAGTCTATGCGCGAAGCAAGGGAACTACTACGGAAATATGATAAATCCGTATCTACTTCATACACGCTTCAAGAGGTCATCCATATGTATTTCCAAGATAAGAATCTAAAGACCTCTACTAGAAAGACATTGGAAAGCGTGTTCAACACCTGTTTATCCAATATGTACGCTAGGAATATCGGTTCTATTCAAGGGAATGACATTGATCGTATGTTGGATGACATGGACGCGGCAGAGACAACAATGAGTACCAGGTGCTCTAAGATACACTCCCTGTTCTTATATGCCAAGCGCAAAGGATTCATACAGGATGTTCCAGCATTTGGAAACAGGGGAAACGTCAGGCATACAAACACTATGAAGATATTGCCCACAATGGAAGAAGTACAGGACATTATCCGTGCTGCCATTGAGAGGGCATCCTATCCATATCTATACCACATGATGCTTCTCATTGTATCCTCTGGTATCCGTGTTGGTGAAGCGTGTGCCTTACGATGGAAAGACATTGACTTCAAGAATGACACGATTAGTATTGTCGCTACAATCACAAGAGGGCAAACGAACTTTGAATATTCCCAGAACTTAAAAACAGAGTCATCTATGCGCATCATTCCTGTTGGCCATTCTATCCTAGAGATTATCAATGAGATACCGAGGAAAAGCCAGTTTGTATTCTACGGACGTAAATATTCCTTTGTTCCTCCATCGACAATCAATAGGAATGTCCGTAAACTATTCGATGAACTTGGCTATCCGAAACTACGGATATACGATCTTCGCCATGTCCATGCCACTCAGTTACTAGCGCATGGTGTTGATATAAAATCGGTTGCTCATCGTCTTGGTCACGCATCACCTATGACCACCCTCAATGTCTACACGCATTATGTCGCAGATAACGACCGTAAAGCAGCGGAACTCATGGGAAAGCTAGTGCTTAAAAAGTGCTTAAACACCAGAAAAACAGAATAACCTCCATAAAAACCAGAAAACCCCTATAGCTACAAATCTAGTAACCATAGGGGTTTTGCGTTATTCTGATACAGTCATAAATGTTGCTAATTATCTAAAAGCAACA
>OCTW011520951.1_pt1 | contig 74841 bp, 53 predicted proteins | sample 1539671 | NCBI WGS metagenome assembly OCTW01 (sample SAMN02144230, study PRJEB22623) | gut metagenome | biome: sheep rumen | host: Ovis aries | place: New Zealand | reverse complement strand
GAGAGGGATTCGAACCCCCGGACCCGTGAAGATCAACGGTTTTCAAGACCGCCCCAGTACGACCGCTTTGGTATCGCTCCAATAAGTGTTATTAATTTATAAGTTTTACTGATTTATGTCAATAGAAACTATATAATTTTTAAAAAAAAATTATATATTGACTTTAGATTAATTGATTCTTAAATTTAAAGTATAAATATTATTCGGAGGTTTTTATGAAACGATGGTTCTTGTATGAAGGTATTTTACTTGCTGTATTGGGCTTGCTTTTAATTATTTTCCCAACTTTTTGGGTAAAGCTTGTAGTAATTCTTTTAGGAATTGGTTCAATTGGTTATGGAATATACAGTCTTAAATACACAAAATCTCTGTATAAAGATACTCATTATGAACGTTCAATACTCATAAAAAGCATTTTAAGTATTGCAATTGGTTTCCTTGTAGTAGTATTCCCTCTGTTTTTTGCAAAAGCAGCCTGGACTGTAATGATGTGGATTCTTATTATATATCTGATTGCTACAGCTGTTCTTGGTTTCTATGCGGCTTCATTGTTAAAAGATACAGGAATTGAAAGAAAGCGTTACTTTATCGAAAATATAATTCTTCTTGTAATTGCAATTGCTCTGATTTTACTTTCGCCAGAAGCTCTTGGAAAAGTAATTATCAGAATTGTTGGAATTGCTTCAATGGTATTAGGTTTAGGTCTTGTAATTTATGATCTTGCATCTAAAAAAGATGTAACTGTAGTTTCTGAATATGTAGATACTACTGATACTACAGATTCTTCTGATTCAGATGAATAATTGAAAATCAAAGCATTTAAATGCTAGTATAAGGGGATGGCTAAGTTTACTTTTAGTCATCCCTTTTTTTATATTTCAAAGGATAATCAAAACTGGAGTCCAATTTTATAAAATGAAACGATTGTTTTACTCTCTCATCATCATTTCTAGTTTATTTTTAATTTCTTGTAGCGATAAAATTATGGGGTATTCAGTACTTTTATGGAATATTCCAGAGCAGGAAATGCAGGCCGGTCAGGTTCTTCCTGTATATATTAAATCGAATATTTCGCATGTTTATGTTGTTTCTAATGTTGCTGGTGAAAAATTTGAAATTCCTCTTTGGCAGCTTACAGAGCCTGTAAAAAAAAGCAAAGTTAAGGCTCTTGTAGAAAAATATTCCGAAAATGCCCATACCTATGCTTCTGTAAAACTTGATGGACTTCCATGTCGTGCAGAACCTGTAAATACTGCAAAACAAGTTTACCGTCTTCGTAAAGGTGAAATTATTAAAATTCTGTACAAGGGAAATGGTGCCAAACCAATGGCTGGTAAGAATGCTCTGGAAGGCGACTGGTACAGAATTCTTACTGATGATGGAACTTTAGGCTGGTGTTTTTCTTACAATCTTAATCTTTATGAAACAGATGCTAGTGGAGCCCGTATTGGTGGTCAGGAAATTGTTGAAGAGGAGGAAGAAGATAAAGCTTATGTTCAAATTTGTCAGAATGTCTGGTATCCGGAATATTTCCGTTCAATGATTGATTCAAAGGATATTGATATTTCAAAACTTCATCCATCTTATAAATTTGCAATTGATACAGAAAATAATAAGGTTACTTTAAATACTCTTTCAATTCACGAAAACTGGAATTACGAAGGTTATACAAAGACTGATGACCGTGAATATACATTAAAAAATATTCCAATTAAGATTATTTATAAAAATTCAGCTTTCATTGTTCTTCGCTATACAGATGCAAGTGGAAAACCTCAAGATTTGAACTTTGTGACAATTTCAGATGATATTACCGAAATAATTACAGCAGAAAAAGAAAGGCGTTCAAAATCATATTCTGAACTTGTAAAGCATGGCCCAGAATATTCAAGTTCAAACTACGGTAATCTTACTTTCCAGTCAGATGGAGTGATTAAGTGGACAGGATTTAAACTTCTTGTTCCTTCAATTATTGAAGCTGGTTCACGAAGTAGTGGTTCTGCAAGCGTTAAGTATTCTTTATCAAAGAATTTACAGTCTTCTTACGACGGAGTTGTTACATTTAAGTTTGAAGCTTCGTCATCAGAAGTAAACTTCCTTTATAAACTTGAAGATGGTGGTTTAAGACTGGAAGATACTTCTAGCGCAGTCTTCAAGGGTAATCAGGTTACTAGCCGCAGTGCAAGTCCTGTAATCATTTATTTTAAGAAAAAGCAGTAATTATGGCATTTGTTCAATTTTCCCAGGTGTCTCTGGCTTTTGGTGATAGAGACATCTTAAAAAACGTTACTATTAATTTACAGACAGGTTCAAAAGTAGCTCTTACAGGGGCAAATGGAGCCGGTAAATCAACATTAATTAAGGTTCTTGCAGGTCTTGTAAAGCCTGATTCTGGTTCCAGAGCTGTTCAAAAAGATTCGAGAATTGCCTATCTTCCTCAGAGTGGACTTACTCACCATGGTTGTACACTTAAAGAAGAAGCTGATAAAGCATTTGAGTTTGGTTATGAATTGCAGCATCAAATTGATCAGTTGGGTGAAGAAGTTCAGAAAGGGCAGGGGAATACTGATGCCCTTCTTATTCGTCAGGCTGAATTAATTCAGGAACTTCAGGATTCACAATGGGATCGTCGCGATGCAATGGCAGAATCGGTCTTGTTGGGTCTTGGTTTTAGCCGCGAAGATTTGAACCGAAAAACAGAAGAATTTTCGGGTGGATGGCAGATGCGTATTGCCCTGGCCAAAGCCCTTATGCAAAATCCAGATATTTTACTTTTGGACGAACCAACCAACTACCTGGATATTGAGGCCCGCAGCTGGCTGGAAAGCTTCCTCCAAAACTACAAGGGTGGTTTCCTCCTGGTTAGCCACGACCGATACTTTTTGGATGTAACAATCAACGAGGTTTACGAACTTTTCAACGGAGATCTTAAAAAATATCCGGGCAATTTTAGTCATTATGAAAAAGTCCGTCAGGTTGAACTTCAGACTTTAATCGCTGAGTATGAACAGCAGCAGCAGGAAATAAATAAACTTGAAGATTATATAAACCGTTTTGGTGCAAAAGCGACTAAGGCTGCTCAGGCTCAGGAGTACCAGAAGCGACTTGATAAAATGGTTCGCATAGAAATTCCTGAAAGTCTTAAAAAAATACATTTTTCATTTCCTCCAGCCCCACATGCCGGCCGTCTGGTTTTGCGTCTCAAGGATATATGTAAGTCCTACGACGGAAGCCGTAAAGTTCTAGATAATCTGGAACTTACTCTTGAAAACGGCGAGAGACTTGTTGTGGCAGGGCGAAACGGAGCTGGTAAATCAACCTTACTCAGAATTATTGCCGAAGAAGACAAGGATTTTACAGGTCAGATAATTCCTGGCTCTGGTGTACAAATTGGGTACTTTAGCCAGGATAACGCCGAAACAATTAAGGGTAAGGAAACTATTCTTGAATATCTGGAAGAGAGGGCTCCTCTTGAACTCATTCCAAAACTTCGCGATATGCTGGGTGCTTTCCTCTTCCGTGGTGATGATGTTTACAAGTCATTGGATGTACTTTCTGGTGGAGAAAAATCTAGAATCGCTCTTTTGCAACTCCTTTTGAGTCCGGTAAACCTTCTTGTACTCGATGAACCAACTAACCATTTGGATATTCATTCTAAGGATGTTTTGCTTAAGGCTCTGGAATCTTTTGGTGGAACTGTCGTTTTTGTTAGCCATGACCGTGGTTTTATAGAAGAATTGGCAACAAAAGTTCTTCATCTTGAACCTGGAAAGTTCAAATATTACCCTGGAAATTACCAGTATTATATTGAACAGGTAGAAAAACAGTCTGCTGGTGAAAATCTTTCTCTTGGCTTAGGCCATTCACCAGAAAATTCGGCAAAACAAAATGAAAGCTCTTCATCTTCTAATGGTGATGCTCTTCGTAACGTCCCTGAGGCTGCTTCGGAAACTAAACTTTCCTGGGAAGAACAGAAAAAACGTGATGCAGAAAAACGAAAGGTAGAAAAAGAAGTTTCTAAGCTTGAAGCAGAAATTGAAGAGCTTGAAAATAAAAAATCTGAACTGGAAGCAAAAATGGGGAATCCTGAAGTTTATTCAAATGGCGAAAAGGCTAAGGCTGTTCAGAGCGAAATAAATGCCTTAATCAGTCAGATTGATCAGAAAACTCAGGCTTGGGAAGAAGCATCTGAAAAATTGATGGAGTTTTAAAATGGAAATAGAAAAAGCCCTTTATCTTATTCCGGTAACACTTGGAGAAACTTCAATTGAGCAGGTTCTTCCATCTTATAATCACGATGTAATAGTAGGAATAAAACATTTTATTGTTGAAAATATCCGCTCGGCAAGACGGTTCTTAAAAAAGGTAGAAAAATCAATTGATATAGATGAATTGACCTTTTACGAACTTAATCGTCATACAGACCGAAAATTTATTGGCCAATATCTGGAGGCTTTGAAAAAAGGTCAGCCAGTAGGAATTATAAGTGAGGCAGGTTGTCCTGCTATTGCGGACCCAGGTGCAGACGTAGTAGCTCTTGCTCAGCAAAGTGGGTTTAAGGTTGTGCCTTTGGTTGGGCCTTCATCCATCATCATGTCGGTTATGGGCAGCGGATTTAACGGTCAGTCTTTTGCTTTTAATGGCTATCTGCCGGTAGAAGTTCCGCAGCGAATTAAGGCTTTGAAAAAACTGGAAAATAAAGTTTGGAATGATGATCAGACTCAACTTTTTATTGAAACTCCTTACCGAAATGCAAAAATGTTTGAAACTATTGTGAATAATCTTAAACCTCAGACAAAACTTTGCGTGGCTGCTGGTATTACCTGTCCGGAAGAATATATAAAAACAAAAACTGTTGCCCAGTGGAAAAAAGAAAAATTGCCGGATTTGGGAAAAATTCCTGCAATCTTTTTAATTGGTAAATAAAGAGATAAAGAAATAATGAAATTATGTTGTATAAAACATTTTTTTAGAGACGGTTGGATTTTTTTTTAGTATACTTAACATATGGAAACTGAAAAATACGATTATATTGTAATTGGTGCTGGTCCTGCAGGACTCGCAAGTGCCCAGTATGCAGCTCGTGGTGGCTTAAAAACTCTTGTTCTAGATATGGCTGGTCCTGGTGGTCAGGTGCTACAGATTAATGAATTGGAAAATTACCCTGGTGTTTATCCAATTGTAAATGGTAGCGATTTTATGATGAATATGGGTGCTCAAGCCCAGGCCTTTGGTGCAAAAATTGAAATGGCCAATGTATCTTCAATTGATAAAAAGGGAGATCTTTTTACTGTTCTTACTAAAAAAGCGGCTTATGAATCTCCTTATTTATGTATTGCAACTGGAGCTATTCATAGAGAATTGGGAGCCAAGGGTGAAGCTGAATTAAAAGGACGTGGTGTTTCTTACTGTGCTGTTTGTGACGGGCCTTTTTTCAGAAACAAGAAGATTTATGTAATTGGCGGTGGAGATTCTGCCTGCTCAGAAGCCATTTATCTTTCTACTTTATCAAAGGATGTTTCTATTGTTCATAGACGCGATTCCTTCCGTGCTCAAAAGGCCGTTGTAGATAAGATGCTGGCTGCCGGTGTAAAGCCTGTTTATGATTCTGTGGTAAAATCTATCAATGGTACAAACAAGGTAGAATCAATTACTTTGCAGAATGTAAAGACTGGCCAGGAAACTACTGTAGAAACAGATGCCGTATTCATTTTTACAGGAATGTTGCCTCAAACCGAGCTTGTTGAAATGCTTGAAAAAGATTCTGCCGGTTATATAAAAACCAACGAAGAAATGGAAACTGCTGTTCCAGGACTTTTTGCAGTTGGTGATGTTAGAAGCAAGTCCTTCCGTCAGGTTGTAACTGCCGTTAGTGATGGTGCTATAGCGGCCCACAGAGCCTGCGAACTTAAATTACACAGTAAAAAGTAAAATAAAAAAATGAAAAGTGGGAAAATTACAAAAATGTCCGTAAAAAAATCTATCTGTCTCTTTGCCCTTTTGTTTGGTCTTTCTTCTGTTTTTGCTTTAGATTTCTGGACTGACATGCCAAACGAGCAGCTTGCCAGAAAGATTACCGACCAGATGACCGATACAGAACTCCTGTCCCAGACCTTTATGTTTGGTTGGGCTGGTGCAGAACCTCCAGAACTGCTTTATCAGTGGGTTAACAGAGGTCTTGGTAGTGTAAAGGTTTTTGGATGGAATACAGACGATATTCATCTTGTAGCTCAATCCATTACTTCTTTGCAGAAGGCTGCCGGTAAGGGACGTTTTAAGATTCCACTTTTTGTAGCGACTGACCAGGAAGGTGGGTGGATTCGTCACGTTAAAGGCGATACCTCCATTACTCCTGGAAACATGGCTATTGGTGCCGGCGGTTACCCTGCAGATTCCTGGTATACAGCCTATTACATCTGCCAGGAAATTAAGGACTTGGGAATCAATATGAACTTTGCCCCTACAATTGACCTTTTTACAGATCACGATTCTACAATCATTGGTACCCGTGCCTTCAGCGATGATCCTGTAACAACTGGTATTCTTGGCTCTGCCTTTGCCGCAGGTTCAAGTGCCGCAGGTGTAATTCCTACAGTAAAACACTTCCCTGGTCATGGTGATACAAGCTTAGATTCGCATGGAAAACTTCCTGTAATTGATATAGATTTCAACACCTTCAAAAATCGTGAACTGGTACCATATATCTATTTAATTCGCGAAAATGTCCCAGCCGTAATGTCAGGTCATCTTAGTTTTCCTCAAATTGAAACTTCCGGGGCACCAGCTTCTTTATCAAAATACTTCCTTACCGATTTACTTAGAGGTCAGTTGGGTTACAAGGGTCTTATTATTACAGATGATATGATGATGGTGGGGGCTACTATTTATGCAGGTTCCCTCTCCGAAGCTTTTAAGATGGCCTTGGAAGCTGGAAATGACATCATTCTTTCATCTACCACCGCCCGCTTAAACGAAAGCCTGTGGACAAAGAATCTTGAACTTATGACCACCGATCCAGATTTCCGCGAAAGGGTAAAAGATGCCGCCTATCATGTAATAAAGGCTAAACTGGATTATTTCAAATCTGAAAATGCAGCCCCTCTTTATCCTGATCCTAAAAAAGTTGACCAGGATATTCCAAGCCGCGAAGGAGAAAAGTTCTTTTTGGAGCAGGCCTGCCGTTCTGTTACAGTACAAAAAAAAGGAACTATGCCTCTTACAAAAGATAATGCCGGTCGAGTTCTTTTGTTAGGTTCTTTATCTTCCTTCTTCCAGGCAGGAAAGCAGCGTTACCCAGATTCTGCAGAACTTCATTTTAATTATGATACAGGACCAAACGAAACTCTTTGGGTTATAGAACAAAAATTGCCTGCCCTTACAAATTACGACACAATAATTGTATGTGTTTCAAGCGAAAATCATTTGAAAATTGCTGAATATTATAAGGATAAAGGAAAAAGGATTGTTTTACTGGCTAATATGTCCCCAACTCTGGTAGAAAATATAGACTGGGCCGATACAATTCTTCTTGGTTACAGCTGGCGTTGTGATTATTCAATCAAGGCTATGCTGGCTGCTCTAAATGGAGAATTTGTTCCTTCTGGAGTAAAGCCTTATAAAGATTAATTAAAATCAGGGATTTTTTTAAGTTTGGTGTATTTGGCATCATAATTATGGGTGCTTGGTCTTAATCCCATAATTCTTTCATTTTCGGCCTGTAACTGGAACTTAATCATCTGTTTAAATGCATCCATCATTGGTTCTGGATTAATTTCCTTATCAACAAAATCAATAGACTGCATTTCTTTTATAAAATAGTAGCAGCTTTCTATTGTAGAAATGTATTCGGGACGAGGTTCATGCTTAAAAGTGAAAATTGAACGATAGTCACCATAAAAGGAAACTCTAGGAAGTTCCAGTAAAAATGGATTATGTTCAATAATTTTTCTGGCACAGAACCAGGTGGCATCTAAAATTAAGACCAGAAGTTTTTTATTTCCAATTGCATCCTTAAAACCTTCTCTTTTTGCGGTCCAAGCTTCTTCACCGGGATACATCATAACTGGAAAGTACTGAGGATCGTGTAAAAGTTCCTGAAGCCTTTTATTATGACTAAATTCCAATCCTACAATTATTTCAGAGTCCTTAAGAGAAATGTGAGCAATATTTCCGGTTCCGGTTCTCTGTCGCTTAAATTCTTTTGTGTGCATTAAAAAAACAAATTTAATACCGGTATCAATTTCTTTTGTGTATTTACAAAGACAGACTGAAACTGGTTTGAAACATCGCATGCATCTTTCGCTCATAAACCATATCATACCGGATTAAGAAAAAAAATGAAATCTACTAGTTCTACGCGATTGACAAAAACGTCCTAAATGTCATAATTGCAACAAGTATATCTAAGGAGTTATCAATGAATTTTGCACATGATTTTTTAGTTGAAGACAGAGAGTATAAGGACTATGACGACTTTTCAAAACATTGTCGCTTAAAGGCTCCAAAAGATTTTAACTTTGCCTACGATATTATTGACCGATATGCTAAAGAAGCCCCTGAAAAAAAGGCCTTGGTTTGGATTGATGATAATAGTGATGAAGCTAAGGTTTTTACATTTACAGATATTTCTCGTGAATCAAAAAGAGCTGCTTACTGGCTTTCGTTAAAAGGAATTAAAAAGGGTGATACAGTTATGCTGGCCCTTCGCCGCCGTTATGAATGGTGGATTCTTGTACCAGCCCTTCACAGAATTGGTGCAATTGTAATTAATGCTACAGATCAGCTTTTGCAGGCAGATATTGAATACCGAACAAATGCTGCTGATGTAAAAATGATTATTTCTTACGATAATCCACATATTCTGGGTGAAATTGAAAAGGCTATGGCTAAATCTCCAACTGTAAAATTCCTTGTTACTGTTGGACCAGAAAGAGAAGGCTGGATTTCTTTCCATAAAGAATACGAAACTCTTGATCCTGAATTCCCACGTCCAGTTGGAGAAGCCGCTACTCACAACGATGATCCACTTTTGATTTACTTTACATCAGGAACATCTGGTTATCCAAAAATGGTTTTGCAGGATTATCTTTATCCTATTGGTCATATTATGACTGCAAAATACTGGCATGGAGTTGTTGATGATGGTCTTCATCTTACAATCGCCGAAACTGGTTGGGCAAAAGCGTCATGGGGAAAAATCTATGGTCAGTGGATTTGTGGTACAGCCCAGTTCGTTTACGATATGAACATGCTTAAGCCAGATAAAATGCTCCAGATGATTTCTAAATACGGACTTACAACTTTCTGTGCTCCACCAACCGTATATCGTTTCTTAGTTCGTCAGGATCTTTCAAAATATGATTTGAGTAAGTGTCAGCGTTTCTCCACCGCCGGAGAAGCTTTGAACGGTGAAGTTTTTGAAAAATGGCTGGAAAAAACTGGAAAGAAAATCTACGAAGGATACGGTCAGTCTGAATCAACAGTAATTTGCGGAAACTTCATGGAATATTCAGAAATTAGACCTGGCTCTATGGGGCGTGCAAATCCATGTTATGATATTTCTGTTCTTAATCCTAATGGAAAACCTGTTCCAAATGGTGAAGCCGGAGAACTTTGTATAAATGTTTCAAATGGTCGTCCTTTTGGTCTTTTAAAAGGTTACTACAAAGATGTTTCATTAACAGCAGAAGCTTTTGATGGTGGCGTTTATCATACTGGCGATAACGTTTACATGGATGATGATGGATATGTTTGGTTTGTAGGTCGTAAAGACGATATCATCAAGTCTTCTGGTTACAGAATCAGTCCATTTGAGGTTGAATCAATTTTACAGAAACACCCTGCTGTACTTGAATGTGCTGTAACTGGTGTAGAAGATAAAAAACGCGGTATGGCAGTTAAAGCTACAATTGTTCTTTCTGCAGATTATGCTGATAAGGATCCTAAAGAAATGGAACTTATTATGTCAAACTTTGCTAAAGAAAATACTGCTATGTACAAGTGTCCTCGTATCTATGAATTTGTTAAGGAATTACCAAAAACTATTTCTGGAAAAATTCGTCGTGTAGAAATTCGCGAAAAAGATAAGGGTAAGGATGCTGATAAAATTAAACAGGACTTCTAATCAGTTTTGAAAAAAGCCTTATATTTACTAAGTTTGACATTCGTATTTTTCTCGTGTTCTATTAAGTATGAAGATGTAATTAATACAGAAGAAGCAACTCCTGAACTTGTATTCCAAAATACTAAAATGTCCAGGTATGAAAATGATAAACTTACGGTAGAAATGAAGGCTGAACTTTTGGAACAGTATAAAAACTCTCCAGAAACTTATGGAAAGAATCTTTCTTTTTCCGCTTATGATAAAGAGGGCCAGCTTTCTACCCAGGGCTCTTGTGGTCTTATTATGGCCGATACAGATAAAGAACTTTATGAACTTTATGATAATATTGAGTTGATTAATAATTCAGAAAAGATAAAGTTTTTTGCAAATGTGCTAAAATGGAACAGTAAAACAGAACAGCTTATTGGTGGAAAAGGTGATATGGTTCAGGTAGAAAAAGAAGACGCCATTATTCGAGGAACAGGTTTTTCTGCTTCTGGAGTAAGTAAAAGTTTTTCTTTTAGAGGGACTGTTACAGGCGAAATCGAAACCAATGCCGAAAAAGAATCTGAACCCACAACCGAAACCGAAAACAAATTAGAATGAAAAAAGTTATATTAATTTTTACAATTGGTCTTGTATTTCTAAATCCTCTTCTAGCAGAAAAAATTACCTTTTCGGCAAATTCGATGACTGGAAAGGCGGGCGACACAAATACAGCAACAAATCTTTCTGGTAATGCCTATGTAAAAACCGAAACCATGGAAATAAGTGCTGATAATCTGGAACTTTTTGGCGAGGATTACCAGAATATTAAGGCTTCTGGAAATGTTTCTGGAAAAAATCTTGAAACCCATATGGATTTTACCTGCGATTTATTAGAGTACGATCGCACAACCAAAATTGCCCTCTTGCAGGGAAACGTAAATCTAATAGATAAAGATAATGATGTTGAAGCTAGTGCTCAAATTATTGAGTACGATCAGAATACAGAAATTGCAGTGCTTCAAATAGATATAAATCTTAAGCAGGAAAATAATATTTGTTCATCATCTTATGCTGTATATTATAAAGAAGAACAAATGCTTGAACTTTCTGGAAATGCTCAGGTAAAAAAAGATGATGACACTTTTAGGGCTCAGTTTATTTCTTTTAATATGGATACCCAGGACATTACTTTGGGCGGAAATGTAAAAGGTTCTGTTACTGATAGAAAAGAAATTCCTGCAGAAGGCCTAGCAGATGATGAAGATTCTAAAAAGCCTGAAGAACCTTCCGAACCTATCCAGGAAAATGTAAATTCAGAAGATAAAAATAAAAAGGAGATTCGATAGATGGACGAACAGCAGACCCATACATTAAGAGTTTCTAGCCTCTACAAGCAATTTGGCCATAAAAAAGTTGTTCGTGGTGTAGAATTTTCTATGCATACAGGTGAGGTTTTGGGCTTGCTAGGACCAAATGGGGCCGGAAAAACTACAACCTTCTATATGGTTGTTGGATTTTACAAACCAACTGCCGGTGATGTCTTCCTTGATAATCAAAGAATTACCAATCTCCAGATGTATAAAAGAGCTCGTTGTGGAATTTCTTATCTTCCACAGGAACCTTCTGTTTTTAGAAAGTTTACGGTAGAAGAAAATATCTGGTCAATTTTGGAAACTCGTAAAGACTTAACTACAAAAGAAAAGCATGAACGTCTTGAATCTCTTATAGAGGAATTTGCAATTGGTAGAATTCGAAAACAGAAGGCTTATACACTTTCTGGTGGTGAACGCCGTCGAACCGAAATTGCCCGTTCACTCGCTATGGAGCCAAAGTTTTTACTCTTGGACGAACCTTTTGCTGGTATTGACCCTATTGCTGTTGCAGATATCAAAAATATGATTCACCTGCTTGCTAACCGAGGCATTGGAATTTTGATTACAGATCATAATGTTCGAGATACTCTTACAATTACAGATAGAGCTATAATTGTTAATCACGGAACTATTGTAATTCAGGGAACTAAAGAAGAAATTTTGGCTTCGGAAGAAGCTCGCGAAATCTATTTAGGAAAAGATTTTAGCCTCTAATTTTTCTTTAATTTAACTAAAATTTTTACTTATCTTCTTATTAAATTAACTCTTCTAGTTTGACAGTAAATCGTTCTTCCGTTATTATTGAATCTGAACTATTCTAAATTTTTAAAATAGGAGAAGATTGTGAACTTAGTTTTTTACATCGGTCTTCCTCTTGTTGGAATTGTTCTTGGATGGATTATTCGCTGGATTTATGCCAGATTTCAATTAACTGCTTCTGAACAGAAAGCAGAACGTGTTAAGCAGGAAGCAATACGAGAAGCTGAAGCACAGAAAAAAGAAATTTTGTTAAATGCAAAAGATGAACTCATTCGGGAAAGAAATCAGCAGGAACGGGAGAACCGCGAACGCAGGGCTGAAGTACAACGTTTTGAAGCTAGAGTTAATAAAAAAGAAGAACTCTTAGATCAGCGTGCAGCCGATTTTGAAAAAAATGAAAAAGAACTTGCAGAAAAGAAATCTGCAATGGTGAAACGAGAAGAAGAACTTTCAAAGCAGGAAGAGCTCTACAGACAGGAATTGGAAAAAATTTCTGGTTTGTCTGCTCAGGAAGCAAAAGATCTTATTATTAAGAACCTTGAAAATGAAGCACGTCATGATGCTCAGGCCCTTATCAATAAGATTGAACAGGAAGCTCAACTTACAGCCGAAAAGAAAGCCAAAGACATTCTTATTACTACAATTCAGAGAATTGCACCTGAAACAACCTCTGATATTACGGTTACAACAGTTTCATTGCCTAGCGATGAAATGAAGGGACGTATTATTGGTCGTGAAGGTCGTAACATTCGTACTTTGGAAACTCTTACTGGTGTTGATATCATTATTGATGATACTCCAGAAGCTGTTGTTATTTCTTGTTTTGATCCAGTTCGAAAAGAAATTGCAAAGGAATCTTTGGAACGTTTAATTTCTGATGGTCGTATCCATCCAGCTCGCATCGAAGAAATTGTTCAAAAGGTTACTCATGAAATTCAGAACAAGATTTATGAAGAAGGCGAAAAGGCCCTCTTTGATCTTGGAATTCACAACATGAATACAGATGGTATTCGTGCTCTTGGACGCTTGTATTTCCGTACAAGCTATGGACAGAATGTTCTTACCCATTCAAAAGAAGTTGCAATGGCTGCAAGTATGATTGCTGCAGAAATTGGAGCAGATCGCGAATTGGCTAAGAGAGCAGCAGTACTTCATGATATTGGTAAGGGAGCTGAAAATGACAGCGACCAGAATCACGCAGAAGTTGGTGCCGAAATGGCCCGTAAGATGGGTGAAAGTCAGGCTGTTATTAATGCAATTGCGGCCCACCACAATGATGTTCCAACAGAAACTATTGAAGCTGTAGTTGTTCAGATTGCAGATGCTATTTCTGCGGCTCGTCCTGGTGCACGTCGTGAAACTGTTGATAACTACGTAAAACGTCTTGAAAATCTTGAAGCAATTGCAGAAGGCTTCCCTGGTGTTGAAAAAGCTTATGCTATTCAGGCTGGTCGTGAACTTCGCATTCTTGTTAATAATGAAAAAATCCCTGACGGAGAAGTTAAGGATTTGGCAAGAAGTATTGCTAAGCAGATTGAAAGTGATTTACGTTATCCAGGACGTATTCGCCTTACAATGATTCGTGAAACTCGAATTATTGAATATGCAAGATAATTATTTCGCCGAAAGGTGTCTTAAATAATTAGGAGGTGAGCACTTCTTTTATGAAGTGCTCTTTTTTTTTGTTAACTTATTTTTTGTGCTTAATTGTATAAGACTTTTGATTTAGATATAATCATAGAAATTATTTGGAGTAAGGTCATTTTATATGGGTTTTTATGATTTTTATGATGTAGCCGTAGTTGGTGCTGGTCACGCAGGAATTGAGGCCGCACTTGCTACAGCCAGAATGGGACTTAAAACTGTTTTAATAACACAGACACCAGATGCAATTGCACGTATGTCTTGCAATCCTTCAATTGGTGGAATTGCCAAAGGGAATATTGTTCGTGAAATAGATGCTCTTGGTGGTCAAATGGCCAAGCTTATAGACCATTCTATGATTCAGTTTAGAATGCTCAATAAGAGTCGTGGACCTGCTGTTCAGGCTCCTCGTTCTCAGGCCGATAAAATTACTTATTCTAAACTGGCCCGTCAAATTTGTGAACAAACACCAAATCTTTATACTTTGATGGATACTGTAATAGATGTTTTAACTACAGCTTCATCAACTCCTTTACCTCCAAATGCTGATAGTCAGGCAGAAAAAGGTACTATTCCTGGTGAATCACGCCATCAGGGTGAAACTCAGGCAGCTCGTTCTGGAATGCGTCAAAAGGTTACTGGCCTTGTTACTGAAAGAGGACGTATTATCCCAGTTCGTGCCGTTGTTCTTACCACAGGAACTTTCTTGGGGGGACGTATTTTTATTGGTGAATATGATGCCCCTTGTGGTCGAGTAGGGGAACCTGCCGCTTATGGACTTACAGAAAGTCTTCATCGTTTAGGATTTACAACAGGCCGTCTCAAAACTGGAACTCCTCCTAGAATCCTTAAAAAGACAATCGATTTTTCAAAAATAGAAGAAAATCCAGGGGACGAAGAAATTGTTCCTTTTAGCTTTGAAACAGAAAAAGTTGAAAGGCCAATGGTTCCATGTCACATTGTTTATACAAATGAAGAAACTCATAAAATTATTCGTGATAATATAGGCCGTTCCCCACTCTACAGTGGAAAAATTCATGGAATTGGACCACGCTACTGTCCTTCAATTGAAGATAAGGTTATGCGTTTTACAGACCGTGACCGCCATCAGATTTTTGTTGAACCAGAGGGACTGGAAACAGAAGAAATGTATTTGAATGGGCTTTCTTCAAGTTTGCCAGAGTGTGTTCAGGATGCCTTTTTGCATACTATGGCAGGTTTTGAGCATGCCGTTTCAAGTCGCCCAGGTTATGCTGTTGAATATGATTTTGTTGAACCAACTCAACTTTATCCATCTCTGGAAACAAAGCGTGTTGCAGGACTTTTTGATGCCGGACAGATAAATGGTACTTCCGGATATGAAGAGGCTGCCGGTCAGGGGCTTATTGCAGGAATGAATGCCGGTTTGTATGCACGTGCTCATATCACCACTTGCGGACCTTTATCTGAAATTCCAAATACTATGAATGGTGTTCCTTCATCAATGGAGCCAGGTGCCTTCCGTCCTAAAAACGAAATGACTGCCGAAGAAAAACATCAGTTTGCTGAAATTTCTGCAAGAGAAACAAAAGAACTTAATGAATTTATTGCAAAAGTTCAGAAAAATGCGGGATTTGAAAAGTTTGAAGTGATTCCTGAATATAAGCCAATTATTCTTGGCCGAGACGAAGCTTACATTGGTGTTTTGATAGATGATCTTGTAACTCTTGGTACAAAAGAACCTTATCGTATGTTTACTGCCCGTGCTGAATACCGTCTGAAACTTCGTCATGATACAGCTGATCGCCGTCTTGCAAAATATGCATATGAGTGCGGATTGAAGACTAAGGCTCAGCTTGATTCAATCAACGAAAAGTATGCCCGTTTAGATGAACTTGAAGCAATGATTTTGAAAAAGCCGGATATGGAAAATCCTGGTTATCCGGAGAAGGAATGGGAAGAAGCAAAAATTGAGGCAAAGTACAAATATTACATTGAAAAACAGGATCGCCGTGTAGAAAAACTCCACAAAATGGAAAATACCCACATTCCTCCTGATTTTGATTATGGTTCAATTCCTTCTCTTTCTGCTGAATCCAGAAATAAACTGGAAGCAATTCGTCCTGTAACTCTTGGTCAGGCTAACCGTATTTCTGGTATTCGTAACTCCGATATCATGCTTCTGATGGTTTATCTTAAAAGATAGGTGGAAGGCCTGTGACAAAACTCGAAGAATATTACAATAAATTTCATGAAGATCACCGCCTTAAGACTCGTCACGGGCTGGTGGAATTTTCAACTTCCATGCATTTTATAAAAAAATATGCACAGGAGATGAAAAAAACTTCGGGTGCAGAAGCTCTTAAAATTGCAGATATTGGAGCTGGAACTGGACGCTATTCAGTTGAGCTTTGTCATCTTGGCTATGAAGTTACTGCTGTTGAACTGGTAAAACACAATCTGGAAATCCTCCGCTCAAAACATGAAAACATAAATACCTGGCAGGGTGATGCAAGAGATTTGCATTTTTTAGATGATGGTAAATTCGATATCACACTTTTGTTTGGGCCTATGTACCATCTGCATGGAGATGAAAATAAACTTAAGGCCTTGTCTGAAGCAAAAAGAATTACAAAAAAAGGCGGATTAATTTTAGTCGCTTATGTGATGAATGAGTACAGTGTCATTTCTTATTGTTTTAAAGAACATAAGTGGGCGGAAGTTGCTGCAAAAGGTGGATTAAGTCCAGATTTTCATACAATTTGTACAGAAGATGATTTGTATGATTATGTAAGACTGGAAGATCTTGAAAGGCTTAATAAGGCGACCTGTTTGAACCGTAAGGAAATTTTTGCACCTGACGGGCCTGCCGATTACATGCGACGGGAATTAAACGAAATGTCTGAAGAAGAATTTCAGGCTTTTTTACAATTTCAAATGTCAATTTGTCAGCGCCCAGAATTACTGGGTGCTTCCAGTCATATTGTTGATGTTCTCAAGGTTTTATAAAGACCAAGCCTGATCTACTTTCTGGCAGTAGTCTTTCTTTTCTTTATCAGACATAAAGGCCTGTAAGAAGCTGTTTTTTACAAGCTGTTTGATTTCGTCCATTGTAAAGTTTAAATCGTGGTGACAGAGCCAGTATTCGTTGATAAGAGTTGTCTTAAAGAATACAGGGTCATCAGTATTGATGTTTACAGAAATTCCACGGTCGAAATACATTTTTACAGGATGGTCTTTTGCTTTCTGTACAATTTTCTTTGTGAAAGTGTTAGATGTAATACAGATTTCGATTGGAGTTTTAGACTTTTCAAGAGACTTCATCAATTCTTCATCCTGACAAGCTGTAAGTCCGTGTCCAATTCTCTGTGCGTGAAGATAATTTAAAGAATCCCAGATTGATTCAGGTCCTACATCTTCTCCTGCATGTGCAACTGCAACATATCCTTCTTTAATAGCCAGATCAAAAACTGGAGCAAAGTCTTTTGCAGGACCTTTTGATTCTGCACCTCCAAGACCAATACCGATTATATTTTTGCTTGGGAATTGTTTTAAAAGTTCGTAATTTTTCATGGCGTTGTCGCAACCAAATGTACGGGAAACATCCATAATCATTTTTACGACAATGCCGTGTTTTTTGTAGATATTTTCAATCTTTTCATCAAAGATTTTTACCATATCTTCATATTTGAAACCAAGTTTAAGGAATGCAGTTGGTGCAAAGAAGACTTCGGTATACACAATACCGTTTTTTACCAGGTATTTTTCAAGTTCATCAAAAACTGTTCTAAAGTCTTCAACAGAACTGTACATAGCTTGAATTTTTAGAAAGGCCTGAATAAAGCCATTAAGATCTTCGTATGAAAAGAGTTCGGTTTGTTCTTCCTTGCTCATTTCCTTACCGTATTTATTCTTATAAAGTTTTTTAACACCTGCTAAAGAAATAACTGCTTCTAGATGCAAATGCAATTCAGCTTTTGGTATAGCTTTTAAAAATGTGTTAAATTCTGACTTTTTCACTTTCATCTCCTGGTAGCCTGCAATATTAATAATTTACCACTTATGGACTTAATTATTCAATGTAAAAAAGTCCTCTTTTAAAAGATCGGTCTGTTTCAGCTTAAACTTTAGGAAAACTTACTATATATATAAAAAAAAGGCTGCCTATTTTTAGACAGCCTTCCTGTAACTAAAGTAAGTCTTTTAATTGTTCTACTATATCTTTAAATGTGTCACAAGCAGCCTGAACTGGTTCTACACTTTCCATATCAACACCGGCAATTTTAAGGCTTTCAATTGGATAACGTGAACCACCACTTTTGAGGAACTTAAAGTAGTCTTCTCGTTCTTTATCTCCACCTGTAGTTACGCGGTGAGCAAGGGCAAGTGCTGCAGAAATTCCTGTGGCGTATTTGTAAACATAAAAGGCACTGTAGAAATGAGGGATTCTGAGTCCTTCCATATCTGAATTATCTTCAAAATGCATTTCTGGTCCAAAATAAAGCTCAAGAAGTTCTCTGTAAGTTTTTCTTAAAAGTTCTGGAGTTAATGGTGTTCCGTTTTCAACATATTCATGGGCCTTTAATTCAAATTCAGCAAACATGGTCTGGCGGTGAAGTGTTGCAAGAATATCATCAGCTCTCATCGCAAGCAGGTATTTTTTCATTTCTGGAGTTTTTGCATTTTTTAAAAGATATTCAAACACAAGTTCTTCGTTAAAGGTAGATGCAACTTCGGCTTCAAAAATTGTGTATTCATAACACATAAAAGGATTATTATGAACCGAATACCAGGAATGCATAGAGTGTCCACCTTCATGGGCCATTGTAAATACATCGCGAATGTTTTCTTCGTGGTAATTTAAGAGGATAAAGGGATCTCCAATATAACAGCCTGAAGAGAAGGCTCCAGAACGTTTTCCTACATTCTCGTAACGGTCTGCCCAGCCATTTAAAAGGCCTGAACAAAGACGGTCTGTGTATTCTTTTCCAAGTGGTGCCATTGCTTTTCTACAAATTTCAACGGCTTCTTCGTAGGAAGTTTTTGTTTCTACTGATTTTACAAGAGGTACATAAACATCGTAATGACGAAGTTCATCTAAGCCCAGAGCTTTTTTTCTAAGGCTGTAGTATTCATGCAGAACCGGAAGATTTTTATGAATACAATCAATAAGATTATGGTATACAGATACAGGCACCTTATTTCCATAAAGGGCGGCATGTAAAGAAGATTCATAACCACGAGCTCTCATACTGAATACATCCTGGTTTACACTTCCAGAATAAAGGGCTGCGATTGTATTCTGATGTTCTTCAAATTTTGCATAGAACTTTTTGTATGCTTCTTCTCTTACCTTGCGGTCTTGGGAATGCATAAAAAGACCCCATGTAGTTTCTGTGAGAGGTTTTTCTACTCCATTTTCAGTAACAGTTCCAAAGGTTTTGTTCATATCTACATTTGTAAGAACAGAAAATGCTGTTTCTGGAGTTTGGGCTGCTTGTCCCTGTAAAGAAAGAATTCTTTCTTCTTTTTCGCTTAAAATGTATTTTTTGAAGTAAAGAAGTTTTTCGATAAAGATTTTGTAGTCTGCAAATTCAGGTTTTGCAATCCATTCTCTTATTTTTGAGTCTTCAATTTCCTGTAATTCTGGATCTACAAAGCTGAGTTCGGCTTCCATGTTTGTGTAGGCCATAAGGGCACGGCCGTAGGCATCGCTTGCTTTTGTGTCATCTTCATCAGCTTCGTGCTTTAAAGATGCATAATGATAAACTGTTTCAATTTGAAGATTTGCCTTTTCGATTGCTTTTAGGGCCTGCAGTAAAGTTTCTGGATTTGATCCGAGTTTTCCTTTAAATGCTGCAACTTCCTTTGTATATTGTGGAATTAATTTTAAGTTTTCTTCCCATTCTTCATCAGATTTGTAAATTGATGAAAGATTCCACTTGTTTTCAGCAGAAACGTCTTTTCTTGCTGGAATCTTATGATCTGCCATTTGAGTCTCCTTGATGTAAAAAGATTTTTATCGATTAGCTACGAATAACTAAGAATTTTGTTTTTTATGTTTTTCTCTTTTTTCAATATACAATTCTTTGTCTGCTTCTATCAATAATTTAGTGATATTTTTTTTCGTAGAAGAAAATGTTGTTGCCCCCATAGAACATGATAGGGTAAAGGGAAAATTCTTTTCTTTTGAAATTTCACAGCATAAGTTATCAATTTTATCATGTATTTTTTTTAAGTGTTCTTTTTTCAATCCTACAGCGACCGCCGCAAATTCATCTCCACTTAAACGCCCAACAATATCGTTTGCTCTGAAAGTTTTTGCAATTACAGTTGCAAAGGCCTTAATCGCTGAATCACCCATCTTGTGTCCATAATTATCGTTTATAGTTTTAAGACCGTCCATATCCATAAAAATTACCAGACCGTTTGAACCAAGTTCCTTTGCCAGCTCCATATTTTTTTCTGCCAATTCCATAAAGCCACGACGATTAAGAATTTTTGTAAGTTCATCGGTTTTTGATTGAATGCTTAAATCTGTTTTATCCTGCTGTAACTGCTGATTCTGAATAGAAAGTTGTTCATTCTGATTAAGAGAACTTGTTAGTTCGTAGGCCTGGGCAACTGAATTAGAAATAAGTTTAAGACTTAAATTGTAGATAGAAAAAGATTCATTTCTTAAAGAGCTGATGATGTAGCCGTAATTATTTTCTCCAGAAAAAATAGGATGGATCAAAAATAATCCCGATAAGTGTTTTATGTATTTTTTTGGTAACAATTCTTTTTTAGGATTAAAAGTTTCTTTTGGTTCAAAAACATCATTCATGCCATCAACAAAAATTGAAAGGTTTACTTTATCTGGAATCTGAATATCATCGGTCCTACTAATTGAAATAGGTTTTTCGTAAAGACAAATGCCCATGGAAGAAACATCAATGGTATCCATAATGTATTTTAAAGAATTATAAAAGCGTTGCAGGGAATTAGTTACTTTCAACATATCCATAAGCGAGGCAATACTGCCAAGTTCATTTAGATAATTTGAATAGTCTCCATTGCTTTTATAACGAGTTTTCTGTTTTGGGTCGGTTATTAAAATTTGACCTCTGGAGTTCATTGCAAAGTCGCCGGCATGAATACAACCACATGATTGACGATAAACGGTATAGGCTTCAATTTCTCTTACTTTATTTTGCGTATTTCCAGATAAAAGTTGATCCATTAAAAGAGAAGCTTCAAAGCCCTGATTAAAAATATTTTGATTAATAGTTGTAAGGCTTGGAGTAGCGTTTTCGGCATGAGATGTATCGTCAAAACCAATGATTTTTACATCTTCAGGAATATTTATTCCTATTTCTTTAAGAGCTTTCATTACACCCAGGGCCATAAGGTCGTTTGCCGCTAAAAGTGCATCAAATTTTACCTGGTCTTTTTGGGTGAAATGTTTTTTAAAGTATTCATAAGCAGATGATGAAGTAAGCAAGGTCTGATATACCAATTTTTCATCAAAAACAAGATTATTTTCTTTGAGAGCATTTTTAAATGCAGTAAAACGTTCTTTTGATTCGATAGATAAGTTAAAATCGGCACTTACGTATGCAAAGTTTTTGCAATTATGCTTATGTTTTAAATGTTCAATAATTTCCTTGTAGCAGTTATTACAATCAACATGAACATAATTCGAAGGCTCTAGTCCTAAATCTATTCCAACAGATACAATAACTTTTTCTTTTGCAATTTGCTTAAAACGGTTGGCAAGGTCCTTTGTCTTCATTGTGGATGAATATGAACCTGAAATTAAAATGATTCCATCTATTTCGTCTGAAAGTAAAAGTTCTTCTGCAGCCCAGTATTGATATTCATAAAGGCCTAGTTTGTAATTTGGATCCTTTGTTTGGCCAATTATAAGACGGTAATTTTCTTTATCTTTAAAATAGCTTGAAATACCATTTAAGATATTAATTGAATATTCAACTGTTAAACTCTGGACTAAAACTGCAATGTTTTTCATACCTTTACTCGATTATTCTTCATTTTAACATTGTTTGCGAAAAACTCCAAATCTAAAGAGTATTCAGAATCAATATATTCAATCGGATAATGTAAATTTATGACTTCGGAAATTCCTGTGTCTGTTTTGCGGGACATTGCTCCATTAAAGCTTATGATATCGAGGGCGGCGTTGGCCAGTCGACCAGCCTTTCTTTCAGTAAGGCAATTTTTTACAAAATCTTTTTGTATCTCTTCAATTTCTTTGTGATTACAGCAATTTTGTTTTTCGTCCGGTAATTTAATGAGGTAATTATAAAATCGTTCAAAAAATTGTGAAGGTCTGGTTTTTAAGGCATGACAAATTGTATTAAACCAGGGTACAGCACGCCCCTCGTTGTAGAAAAAAGAGCAGGCTTTTGCAATGTGACCAGCATTTTCTATATCATTCTTAGAATAGCGGTCTGTATTAATTATGTGATAAGGGGGTGCCTTTTCAAAGTTCAGATGAAGGTCCGAGGCTTTATCAAACAGGTCTGTTCCCGGTAAAACTGAAAGACAAAAGAGTTCCAGATTATTTGGATAAAGGTTTATTGCAAAGTCAATACTTTCTTTAAAACCCTTGAGAGAGTCGCCTGGAAGACCGTAAATTACATCAAGTCCAAAAATTACGCCTTCCTGGTTTAAGGCCCTAATGCCCTTTTCAAAATTTTTGCGGTTAAAAGGACGGTTTACCAGTTTACAAACATTTTCGTTAGCAGACTGAAGTCCAATTTGTAAGGCACAGGGGATTTTTGTAAAGGCTCTGGCCAGCTGGTTATCAATAAATTCTGCCCGAGCTTCAAAATAATAGAAGGTATGAGGAGTTTTTTTTGCTATTAAGTTGATTAAGTCAATGGCCCTTTTTTTGTTTGCGTTATAAGTAGGATCTAGAACAAAGACCTGGGGAATCTTTTTTTTGGCAAATAAATCTAATTCTTTTTCTATACGGTTCATAGGAAAAGTTCTGACTAGTTTTTGTCCCTTAGATTCATAACAGTAGGAACACTTAAAAGGGCACCCTCTTGCCAGTTCCCAAAGGGCTCCTTCGTATTCAGCTGGATTCAGAGTTTCGTCTAAATAAGGTGAATACAGAGGCATGGCAGGCAGGTCTTTTTGAAGAGGGGCTTTTTGTCTGGTAAGTAATTCGTAAATTGCTGGGGGAACAGTGTTTTCTCCCTCTCCAGGAATTACCCGATCAAAGACTGTAAAAATTTCTGGGTGGGCTGTAATTTCAGGTCCTCCAGCTAAAGTTAGAATGCCCTTTTTCTTTAAAATTGCAGCGGCTTTTTCCAGAACAAGTCGATTCCATACAAAAACCGAAAAAGCCACTAAATCTGGTTTCATTTCAAGAAGCTTTTCTGCAATATATTTTCCACCCGCTTCTACAAAATCCTTTTGAGACCCGTTCGAATTCTTAATTTTAGATAAATCTGGATCTTCCAAATTAAATGGACATAGTTGAACCTGACACAAATCTTTCGTAAGTTCATTATGTTTTACAGCCGAGGCACAACATGCTGCTCCCAGTGGCAGGGCTTGAGGAGATTTTTCTATTAAAAGGGTTGTGAAAATTGCTAGCTTCACGGAGTTTATTCCAGAAAAATATAATCAGTAAGATATATATCACTAATCTGACCTAAAGCAAACTGTGCGTTTATTTGGTCTTTTAAGTTTTCTTCAATTTTTACTTCAGTTTCTTCAAGAAGCTGATTTTTTGTTCTTGCAGAAAAATAAGCCTGGAACAATCCTTTTATAAGACCTTTTTTTCTTGCAAGTTCTTCAAAAAAAACTGTATCGCCAGCAGGGTAGGCCAGCCATGGAGAAATTACCAGAACGCTTGTAAGTTCTTCATCATCCTCGGCTCTTGTTACAATTCTTAAAGTGCCAAGTTCGTAGTAGGCAATTTCTGCATCATCTGCTGGAGCCATAAGACTTACGGCTTTCCCCTTAGAAATTAAAATTTCTGGAGTTTGAGTCTTCTGGTGGACCTTTGCTGCAATTGTCCCAATAATAATTACAAGCACCAGGCCCAGAATGATAGCCAGAAGAACTTTTTCAAAATTCGAGAATCTTAAGTTTAGTTTACTCATGACCTACTAAATATGGTGAAATAAGGGCTAAAAGTCTACCAGTAGTTCTAGCAGTGATGTGTACTCCATCATCAAGCCATTCTTCCGATTGTATACAGCCAGCCTTTCTTAGTTCATTTATAAGAATTGTCTGATTTACAGGAATTACATAATCAGCAGCTTCTCCATAAACAATGGCGTAAACTTTATCTTTTAAATCCTGGAATCCAAATTCCTCTTTAGCACTAACAGGAATTGCATCCGGAAATTTAAGGCGTAGAGTTTGTAGCATACCAGGACATTCATCTGCCTTATCAATTTTATTGAGCAAAATTAAACATGGATTTTCGTCCGCTCCAATATCCTGTAAAACAGAACAAACTGTTTCGTACTGGAATTCAGCATTTGGATCCGAAGAATCAAGTACAAGCAGTAAAAGGTCAGCTTCAACAGCCTCTTCAAGGGTGGACTTAAAAGCATCAATAAGATGATGAGGAAGATTGCTGATAAATCCTACTGTGTCGGTAAGTGCAACTCCAGCACTTTCGTTTAAAGGCATTTTACGGGTTAAAGGATCGAGCGTTGCAAATAACTTGTTTTCAACAAAGGCTTCAGAACCTGTAAGTGCATTCAAAAGTGAAGATTTGCCGGCATTTGTATAGCCTACCAGGGCTACAGAAGGAATTTTGCCCCTTTGTTTACGCTGGGTCTGGCGGTTTAATTCCACTTCGGCCAGTTCCTTTTTTACAGCGGTAATTTTTTCGCGAACATGTCTCTGGTCAAGTTCCAGCTGGGTTTCTCCAGAACCCTTTGCACCAAATGCTCCACCTCTTTGTCTTGCAAAATCATTTCGCATATGGGCAAGGCGGGGCAGGGAGTAAGAAAGCCTTGCAAGTTCAACCTGCAAAACGGCTTCTCTAGTTTGAGCTCTTTGTCCAAAGATTCTGATTATAACTTCCTGCCTGTCAAGACAAGAAATTCCGGAAAGTTCTTCCCAGTTTCTTTGTTTTCTAGGCTCAAGATTAAAGTCAAAGATAATGTAGTCGGCTTCAATTTCTTTAGCCAGCTGCGAAATTTCCTGAGCCTTTCCGCTACCCATTCCGTATGCAGGAGTAGGTTCAAGGCGGTTCAGGGTAAGACGCTGAACTACATCCATACCAAGAGTCAAAACTAAACCTTTTAATTCCTGGAGATCGTTTCCAGGTTCACCAACCAAAAAGGCTCTAGGCACTTTCTGGGCTTCTTTCTCTATCTCAATCATTGTCTATATTATAACTTATAATTGTGATTTTTTCTTATAAATCGATTGTAGAAAACTAATACGTTTGCCGATAATTAACTGATAAAAATGACTTCTGGCCAGAAGATTGCTTTTAGTTTATTGATAGCCATAGGGACATTCGTGGTCTTTGTGTTGGGCTTTCAGTCTAAGCTTTTTAAGGAGCTTGAGACGAAGTTTTATACCCAGTCAAAGATAGAAGAAAATACCCGGCTCTTAAATAAACTTTCAGAAAGCTGTGATGTATACATTTCGGAGATTCTCAATCAAATAGAAAATGGCGAAAATGCCTGGGTAAAAAGCCCTGCTGTACGCTCTTACTATGTTCAAAATCCTTCTGAAAACCTTGTAAATGAAAGAAGACAACTAACAGAAACTCTTTTTTCTAAAATTCCTGCTTTAGACGGGGTTAGAATTTTGGATAAAAACGGTAGAAATGTTCATTATTCTTCTTTTGACGATACAGATGTTCTTAAGCAGACTGGAATTACCAAGGTTTACAAAAATTATCCAGATGTCCAAAAAGATGCAGATGAAATTGAATTTGATACTCTGGAAAAAGTGTTTGCTCAGGATAAATCTCAACTTCTTTTTGATGAATCTCGTAATCGTCTTATTATAAGTGTGCCTTATTATTGGATGGATGATGTATATTCCGGACAGTGTCTTTTCTACTTTAATATGATTTCAATTCAAAAGGCCCTGACCAGACGTGATGTGCTTGCAATTGGTGAAAACCTTACTCTTTTCTCTGATGATAATTTCAAGGGTGGTTTTGTACTTAATCTTCCTGCAGGCGAGAAAAAAACTTTCCGAGAGCCTGTTTTAAAATATTGGAAAGAAATAACAAAAACTAACAAAAATGCTCAAACTCCAGAAAAACTATTAGAAATGGAAGATGGTTCTTTCTGGCTTGTTCTTTCTTCAGCAAATGATAGTGGAATTAGGGTTTCTGGACTCTATACGAGTGATACATTTGAACTTTCAAAGGAAATAATTCTTTTAATTTATGTTTCAATCTTTATCACAATTCTTTTGCTTGTATTCTTAATCTTTAGTTTTAAGAGAGATCCTCTTCTTGTTCTAAAAAAGAGAATTAAAAAGATTCAGTACGGAATTATAAAAGAGTGTATAGATAGTGAAGATAAGCTTGAATGGGTTCAGGTTGCTAAAAAACTAAAATCTCGTAGAAATGACTTTACTCTGGAAATTTTAAAAAGTCTTAAGGTTAATTCTAAAAAGAAAAAGAAGGAACTTGAAGATTTTCTTGATCAGAATTGGACAGAAATTTTCTCTATTTTTGATGATAAAGCCGCGGCTCAAACTACAAAAGAAAGTAGTACAAGTGCAGAATTGACTGGAGCTTCTTTGGAAGAAATTCGTCGTGTTCTTGAAGAAGTTCTGCAGAATACCAAGGTAAATGTTGCCAGCGTAGAAAGTATTGCCCTTCCTGTAAAGACAAAGGAATCTGATCTTGTTGATGATGTAGAGGATGTAGAAGAAATCGAAGATGCCGAAGAGGTAGTCGAGGACGCAGAAGAAATTGAGGATGTGGAAGAGGTTGTCGAGGACGCAGAAGAAATCGAAGATGCGGAAGAGGTAGTTGACGACGTAGAAGAAATTGAGGATGCCGAAGAGGTAGTCGACGACGCAGAAGAAATTGAAGATGCGGAAGAGGTAGTCGATGATGTAGAAGAAATCGAGGATGCGGAAGAGGTTGTCGAGGACGCAGAAGAAATTGAGGATGCCGAAGAGGTAGTCGACGACGCAGAAGAAATCGAAGATGCGGAAGAGGTAGTCGACGACGCAGAAGAAATTGAAGAACTGGAAGGTGCTGAAGACTTTGATGGTGTTAAGTCCGATATAGACGCTCTGGAAAATCCTCCAGAATCACACGTAATGGACGCAATTTCACTGCTTCTAAATCAACCTACTTACGTATACCATCCAAATGATGAAAACTATTTCTGCTCAGAAAAATTTGCAACTGTAGATAATATTTTTGCAGAAGAAATGGTTATTGGTGCAGAAATTTCAAAAGTTTCGGCAATTCCAAACACCGGAGAAATAATTAAAGTTTACTCATTGCCAGAATTAACAGAGCAGCCAAAAGAGGAACTGCCAAAGGTAGAACAGCCGGAAGTAGAACAAGCTTCTCAGGAACTTGATGAAGTTGAAGAGCTTACAGAAGAAGTTCCAGAATCAAATATCCATCCATATTACTCAATGACAACTTTTGGCGATAACCTTGCAGTTGATACTCCAGAACTTGAAGCCGTTACACCCGCAGAAAATGCAATTCTAGAAGAAAATGGAGTATTTTATATAGCCGATAACCTAGATTATAAGTCTGTAAAACAGGATAAAGATTTTAAGGCCCTGGTAGACTCTGTACTCTAAATCAATCTTAATCATTCTATTTCTTAAAAATCGAATCTTTCTATATATTTAATCTTTTCCTAATATTTATTATAATTTTTTCTATGCAAATTGAATTACAGGATTTAGTAAAAACTTATACTTCTGCAGATGGCCTTTCACAGGTAAAGGCTGTTGATGGAGTTTCTTTAACTATTCCTTCCAACGAAATTTTTGGAATTATTGGAAAAAGCGGAGCAGGAAAATCATCTCTTGTTCGCCTTATTAGTATGATGGAGAGACCTGATTCAGGACAGGTTTTGTATGATGGTCAGAGAGTAGACAATCTTGATGAAAAAGAACTGGTATTGAAACGTCGCCGTATTGGTATGATTTTCCAGAACTTCAATCTCTTTTCTTCTAGATCTGCAGGGCAAAATATTGCCTATCCAATGGAAATATGTGGTCTTCCAAAAGACCAGATTAACAAAAGGGTTGATGAACTTTTGGATTTGGTTGAATTGTCAGATAGAAAAAATGCAAGAATATCAACTCTTTCTGGTGGTCAGAAACAAAGAATTGCAATTGCTCGTGCCCTTGCAAATAATCCAGATATTCTTTTCTGTGATGAAGCAACTTCGGCCTTGGATCCTCAGACAACTACATCAATTTTGAACTTAATCCGCAAGATTCAAAGTCAAATGAACCTTACTGTTGTAATGATTACCCATCAAATGGAAGTTGTTCGCGATGCCTGCTCCAAGGTGGCCGTTGTAAACGAAGGTCATGTAGTTGAAGTTGGTAATGTAAACGACATCTTCCTTAATCCTCAGAGCCCTGTAACAAAAGATTTTATTTCACACATCGGTTCTAATCTTAATAAGAGTGATGAAGGAATTATCCGCTGGTCTATGGAAGGTGGAAAGTATGAATTGAGTTTCCCTACTAATCAGCAGGGTGCACCAGTTTTGAGTAATCTTGCAAAAAGGTTTGATGTAGAATTCAACATTAGAGCTGCTGGCGTTCAAAAACTTACAGAAGGCTCAGTTGGAAAAATGATTGTAGACTTTAGTGGATTTGAGGTTGATAAGGCGTTGGATTATCTGACTCAAGAAGGAATTATTGTAAATAAGGTGGGCAAATAAATGAGTTCTGAATTAATAAAATATTTAAGCGTAATTGGAACTGCTACCTGGCAAACTCTTGTAATGGTTCTTTTTTCGACTATTTTTAGTCTTGTGTTGGGTTTTCCGTTAGGAATTATTCTATGCACTAGTGATCCTTCCAGCGGTTTAAAACCAAGAAAGGCTCTTAATCAGGTTTTGTCCATTATCATTAATATTCTTAGGGCAATTCCATTTGTAATTCTTGTAATTTTGCTTTTCCCATTTACCAGAGTTATCGTTCATACGGCCATTGGGACAAAGGCTTCTATAGTTCCTCTTACAATCGCCGCAGCTCCTTTTGTGGCTCGTGTAATTGAATCTAGCCTTAAGGAAGTTGAACCAGGTGTTATTCAGGCTGCAAGATCTATGGGGTCTACAAATAAGCAGATAATTTTTAAGGTTTTAATTCCAGAAGCAATGCCTTCTATAATCAGTGGAATTACCCTTACAATTATTAATTTAATTGGCTATTCTGCTATGGCTGGAACAGTTGGTGGTGGTGGTCTTGGTGATGTTGCCATTCGTTATGGTTACCAGCGCTACCGTGTAGAATATATGTTTGGTGCTGTTGCTATTATTTTGATAATGGTAGAAATTATTCAGGTTATTGGAACAAAGCTAAGCAATAAAATGCAGGCTCAAAGATAAAAATTGATAAATAATTGAATGATAAAGCATAAAAAAGGCCTTTTACTGGTAAAAAGTAAAAGGCCTTTTTTATGAAAGAGTGGTTTTAAAACCTAAGTCAAGAAATATAGATTATGAAACATAGGTTTGTATCAACTGAACAAACAAGTAAATCTTTTTGTATATATTTACGCTAAATTCCTTCATAGGAGTTTCAATAAACTTTTCAAGTTCCTTCCAGTTGGCAACTAAAACAGGTTTTGGTAAAGAATAATCTTCAATCAGCTGCTTAATAGTTTTTCCAATTGTTACAAGATTTTGAGCCGACTGAATGATGTAGTTACGGGCCTGATCATTTGCATCTGAAACTACACGGTTGATAATGTTTTCGGCACCTGCGTCGTGGGCAGTTTTTGGCAGCAGGGTCTTAATCTTCATGCCCATTGAACCTTCTTCAGAGAAAGCTTCATCAAAGACTGTAATTTCATCAGAAGTTTTTAACAATTCCTGATAAGAGTTTGAAAATGGTGCAGAAAGACTGGCATCCCATTGTCCACGAATAACTACAACATCATAGAATTCGCGAATATCACTTTTTACAAATTCTACAAGGAAGGTTTTAAGGTAGTTTAATGGTTCTGTGTATTCCAAAAGAGTTAAATCTTTCTTTTCAAGAATTGGATTAAAACTAGAAACATAATATTTTAAGTTCTGAGGATCTGCGGTTCCAAAAATCTGCATACAAATTGATGTAGCTTTAGATTCCTTCTGTTCATATTCAATTTTTGAAACAAGACTTCTGGTTTCCTGTTCAATTTTAGAAATATATGGGTCTAACAAAGATTCGTAGTGATACTTAATTTCTGTTTCATAATCAGGATCGTCTGACATGTGCTGAACGGCCAAATCAAGAGATCTTGAAACCTGGATATTTCTGATTTTTGCTACAATTTTTTTCCAGACACCTAAAGAAACAACTTCTTTACTTTGAGTTTCTTTAAGCATGGCAAAAAGGCTTGTCCAGTCTATAGTTTCATCTGTAATTGCATAGGCAACTGAAAGGAAGTCTTTTATTTCATTTACAATATAGCCAGAGTTAACTTTTTCCAGGCGAGGTGTGGCAGAAAAATTAAATTCCTGATAAGAGGAATCGTACTTTTTCAAAATCATATAGTAGTCAAAACAACAGAAATCCTGAAAAAGGGAGAAGGCCTTGCAAAGACTGTCTGCCTGAGCCGATTTTTTATCATCAAACTCATTTGTAAACTGTTGAAGTTTTTGTTCTACATCCTTTTGCAATTGATTAATAGGAATTGTTTTTGACATTTTGATAATGTTTTGTTCATCCAACTGGTTAATTAATTCCTGCTGATTATCTGAAAGGAGGTAATTTATAATTTGACGCTTAAAAATAGCTGGATTTGGAGCATTCTTAAATAAAGTTTGAGCAGGGGAAATAACCTTGTATATATCAAAAATTAATTTACCAAAGGACCCCTGCATTTCTGCTGAACTTGGTTTATAGAAACTGTGATACTTAGTTTTAGAAAAATTTTTAGCAATATTCTTTAATTTTCTTTTCTTCTCAGCTTCTGGGCTTGAATTCTTAAAGAACGAAGAAAATAAACTGTGAAAAAAACTCTCTTTTTCTGCAGGGGCTTTATTCCCTGTTTTTTCTTTTAAATCTTTTGTTTCCATAAATATAGAATATATGTTAATTCAGTTTATAATTCAAGGTTATGAAGCTTTCTTTAGGTGGCACAAAAATGTTGATTACATTATAATTACAATGTTTTTTTTGGAGAGTGTGAACAGTTTATTAAATCATATTTTAGGAGATATATATGAAAAAAATTACAGCTGCGGCATTTGTAATGACTTTACTTTTGTCTGCTCTAAGTGCTTACAATCCTCCTGTTGGTTCGGAAGATATGTGCTTACTTTCAAGTCCTAGAGCTCTTTCTGGAGGTCTTTCAGTATCTGGTGGAGCTATTTCTTATTCTGGTGCTGAATCGATTGTTGTAAATCCAGCTTTAACTGCAAGTGAACAGAGAACAAATTTAAATTTTGCATACACAATGTTACTTTCTGGAAATAGACTGGATGAATCTTGTTTTGGTTCTGCATTTCAGGGGGCGATTTTAATTCCATTTAAGCTTTACGTATTCTCTGGATATGTAAACGGAACTTTTGCAAATTTTACAAATGAAATGTATTTGGGTAACAGCATAAATGCAAAGGTTGGCCTTTCAAAAGAAATTACAGAAAAATTAAACGTTGGTTTAAGCCTTAGTGGTGGTTATACATGGAAGTTCGGAATGGACTGGGCTATAGCTGCTGATCTTGGTTTTGTTTACAACGTTGGTGATTTAGGATTCTTAAAAGATTTCCGTTACGCTTTTTCTGCTTTGAATCTTGGAAAGACTTATAATAATGTTCTTCGTTTGAATCTTGATTCAACACAGGCAATGACAGCTTATCCAAGCCTTGCAACTTTAAAAGCCGGAGCTTCTGGGTCTTTTATTAAAAACGACAATATTGAAATTGGAGCCGCTTTTGATGTAACTGTTCCAACTTTCCAGAATGTTATTTTTGATTTGAATCTTCAGGCTGGAATTAAGAATATGCTCTTTATCAGCCTTGGCGAAAAGTTCAACTTAAGAGAAACAATTACTGGTCACAATTCATTTATTCCTTCTGTAGGTTTAATCTTTAAGTTTAATTTCAATATGAAAAATAATGAATTCTTTGAATCAAAGGATTGGAGCCAGAGTGAAATGTCTACATCTCTTGCATACAAAAATCTTTATTCTAATGTACATGCAATTTCTGCAGGTTTGGATGTAAGTCTTGGTATGAAAGATATGACTCCACCTCAGATTATATTGCTTGATTTAGATGATGAAGAATAGGAGTTGAAAAATGAAAAAATCAAAGAAAATTTTATCAATCAGTCTTCTTTTACTTTTAATTTCGGCTTCTGGCTTTGCTAAACCAAAGTATATTTCGCCAAATAGTGATGGTGTACAGGACGAATTAGTTATTCCTTTAAAGATTAGCGATAAACGTTATGTTCAGGGCTGGAGTCTTGTCATAATGGATGAAAATCATAAGGTTGTTAGAACAATTGGAAATAAAGTTGCTCTTCCAGAAAAGGTTGGATTTAAGTCTTTTTTCAAACAGCTTGTAACTTCTAAACAGGGAGTTGAAATTCCAGAATCAATTACATGGAACGGTGCCATGAATAATGGTGAAACTGCTCCTGATGGAAAGTACTTCTATTATATATCTGCTATAGATGATAATGGAAACGAAGGAAAAACAAAGGAGTATGAAGTTGTTATTGATACTGTAGCTCCTGATGTTACTCTTGTTCAGCCTGCTGATAAGATTTTTGGTGAAGGTTCTAAATCAGCCTTTAAGATTCGTCAGGAAGGTTCTCTTGAAGATGAATGGGTTGGAACATTTAAGTCTGCTGATGGTTCTGTTGTAAAGACTGTAAAATGGCAGAATGCTGAACCTGCAGAGTTTAACTGGTATGGTACAGATGATGAAGAAGCTCAGCTTCCAGATGGAGTTTATTCTTACGAAATCACTGCAACTGACCGTGCTGGAAATCAGGCTCCTCAGACAAATATTACAAATATCATTTATTCTGCCGAAAAACCTGCTACAAATATTTATGTAGATGGTTCTCGTTATTTCTCTCCAAAAACTTCAAGTAAGATTCAGAATGTTACATTTAATATTACAATTCCAGTTCCAGAAGAAAAAACTGGAAACAAATTGGTTGAATGGGCACTTTCTATTGAAGACAAAAAAGGAAATGTAGTTCGCCAGTACAATCAGAATAATGTTGGAGCACTTCCTCCAGAAACTATAGTATTCGATGGTACAGATGAAAAGGGAAATAAACTTGCTGATGGAGAATACCAGGCTTCTGTTACTGCTAAATATTTGAACGGATATGTTCCTGCAAAAATTTCTTCTCCAATCATCGTGCTTGATACAGAAAAGCCTTCTGCTCAGATTGTTGCTTCTGATAAAGTATTTGGTGCAGGTTCAAAAGATTCTGTAACTTTCTCTATCATGATTGTTCCTTCTGCTGGTGCACCAGTTGACTCTTGGAAGGGAGAAATCCGTACAAGTGATGGTGCAACAATTGTTAAATCTTACGACTTTGGAGCTTACCCTCCAGAAAAAATTGTTTGGAACGGAATTAATGATAAGGGTCAGATTGCAGATAAGGGTGCTTACAAGTTTATAATGACTGCAACTGACCTTGCAGGAAACCTTGGCGGTGGAGAACTTGGACAGGCTGTTACATTCGATACAACAGAAGCTCAGCTCCTCCTTGCTATGTCTGATACAGCTTTCTCTCCAAATGGAAATAAAGTTAAGGATACAATCACATTTAATCCTGTAACAGCTACCAAAGATGTAGTTTCTTATGAATTTACAATTAAAAATGCAAAGGGTACTGTTGTTTATAGCTCAAAAGTAGACTCTAACCTCCCTGCAAGTTTTGTATGGGATGGAAAAGATAATGATAAGATTCTTGCTGCAGATGGAATGTATACAGCTCAGCTTTCAATTACAAGTGCAAACGGTTCAAGTGCAAGTGCTGCAACACAAGCCTTTGAACTTGATACTGTAGCTCCAAGTCTTACTACAGAAGCTGCATGGACTGCATTTGCTCCAAATGGAAATGGAAAACAGAAGGATTTACCTCTTACAATTTCTAATTCAAGTTCAGAAAAGCTTTGGGTAGCAGAAGTTCGTAACGCAAAGAATTCTACAGTTAAGAAGTACACTTGGTCTGGAGTAAAGAATAGTCTTTCTTGGGATGGTACAAACGAATCTGGCAATATTTGTGATAATGGAGCTTACAGCATCGTTATTCATACAACTGATGATGCAGGAAACTCATTCTCTAACGAAATAAAGGATATCGTTCTTGATAATCGTGAAACTAAGGGTTATATCACAGCAGATCTTGAAGGAATTTCTCCAAACGGCGATGGCCTTTATGACACACAGAAGTTCGAAATCAGAACAACAGTTACAGATTCTGTAGTTGCATGGCGTTTTGATGTTCGTAAGGAAGATGGAAACAGTGTTTACAGTTTGACTGAAAAAGATACTCCAAATCTTCCTGCTGTAATTAACTGGAATGGTGCAGATAAAGATGGAAAAGCTTGTGAAGGAACCTTTACTGGAACAATTGAAGTTTCATACAAAAATGGTAACAAGGTAACAGCAGTTTCTTCTCCATTTGTATGTACTGCAACTGCTCCAAAACTATCTGTTAAGACTGCTCCAGAATACTTTAGTCCAGATAATGATGGTGTTGATGATGAACTCTATATCAAACTTGCTGGTTCAACAAAGGCTAGAATTAAGAACTGGTCATTTACAATTGATGATCCAAAGGGAAGAGCTTTCTGGAAGACAGGCGGAAAATCTGCAATTACAGAACGCATTATTTGGGATGGTTTGAGTAATATCCAGAAAGATGCCAACGGAAATGCAGAACGTGTTCAGTCAGCAATGGATTATCCATATACATTTACTGTAACAGATAGTCTTGGAATGACTTCTACAGTTAAGGGCGTAATTCCTGTAGATGTTCTGGTTATTCGTGATGGTAACGTATTGAAGATGGCAGTTCCTTCTATCATCTTTGAATCTGATTCTTCTAATTTCCAGACTGCAAATGCTAAATTAACACAGGAACAAGTTAATAAGAATATTCAGATTTTGAATCGTATTGCCGAAATCCTTAAGAAGTTCAAGGATTACAAGGTTACAGTTGAAGGTCATGCAAACAAAGTTACCGACAATCCTGATGAAGAGACTGTTGATAATATGAAGGTTTGGGGACGTGCTTTGACTCCACTTTCAAAAGAACGTGCAGAAGCAATTGTTAAATATCTCGAAAAACGAGGTGTAAGTGCTTCATCACTTTCAACAAATGGTCTTGGTGGTACAAAACCTGTTGTTAATCCAAAAGATAAAGATAACAACTGGAAGAACAGACGTGTAGAATTTATCTTACAGAAATAAGCATTAATAAATTAATGGTGTGATTAGAAGGTCTACCCCGAAAATCACACCATTTTTTTTGAAAAAAAAATTAAAATGTTAAGCAGAAACTGTTGACACAGAAATCACATTTCATTAATATAATATTCACGTTCGCAAGAACAGATGGTTGCTTAGCTCAGCTGGTAGAGCAATGGACTGTTAATCCATGTGTCGCAGGTTCAAAACCTGCAGCAGCCGATTAAGACCTTTTCGTTTGAGAAGGTCTTTTTTATTTTAAAATAATTTTCAGCAGGTTTTGAACCCCTGCCCCCTGCCAACTACCACCCACAACCTAACACCTAACACCTAACACCTAGCACCTAGCACCTAGCACCTAAAACCTCGCATCCCTCGAATACACTCTCAAATTTGCTCTATCTGGGATTAAATCCATTATTTCCAGGAAGTCCTGAACAGAGGCAGTTAAAATGTAATTATATTCCTGCAAATAAAAATCTGGCTGGGGATTTTCCGGGAAGAGTTCAAAACCTTTTTGGATAAGAAAGGCTGTGCCCTTGTTAGTAAAAGTTTCGTTTAGTTGTTTTGAAATCCAGTTGTTTTTTATGTCCTGAATGATTGTTTTGTCTGCATCTGCTGCCAGCATCTTTTTGAAAAGGCTTTGAGCAGCACTTCTGTAAATTGAATCGGCTTCTTTTGTGTGGGAAACGTTCAGAATGTAGATTGAAGCAAAGTTCATTTTACTTCTTGGTAAAACAAGACTTACTGTTGATTTATCGAATTTACGGCTTTTATCAATTTGATTTTGAAGTTCTATCTGTAATTGATTCATTATTGCATTAAAAATTGCAGCTTTTTTTGAATCTTCAGATGGAACTTTTGTAATATAGAGTACTGGGTCTAAGAATTCTGTAGTTGGAATTAAAACTGCCGGCTGAGGACCTGCTTCTTCTGCCGGTATATCTGTTAAAAATGTATGACGTATTTTTACATTTATTTTAGAATTTTGCGGCAGGTTTTCTTTATCTTTTGTTTCTTTAATTTCTATTTTGTTATTGGCAAAAATATTAAATGCTTGGGAAAGGTATTCCAGAAGCTTGTCATCAAAATTGCCGGTAACAATCAAATTATAACGGCTGGCATCCAGAAAATCCGGGTAGGCTTGTAGGATTGAGTTGAAATCTGTGTTTAGTAAAACATCTTTTTCGCTATCGAAAATATTAGCAAAATCACCTTTGCCATAAATTGTATTCACCGCTGCCGAAAAAAGTTGATTTGTGGCATTCCCATTTTCAAGTCTTTTTTTATACTGGCGTGAAGAAACTGCTCTGTCTGCGGATGCCGGTGGTATATCATTATAAATAATAGTTTGGGCAATTGTATCGCATACGTTTTTTGAATCTTCCTGGTCGAAGGAAATAAGAATTGTACTTGTAGAAAGGCCTGTTTGTGCAGAAACCTGAGGATTGCCTGTAATGATTCCAGAATACTGTTTTTTTGTAAGTTCCCTCTGAATGTTTGAGGCCATCAAATTTATAATTACTTCTTCAAAACCATTGTTATCTGCTGAATTTAATTTTCCACCTTTTACCGAAAGAAGGAGAGAAATCCCCTGCGAATTAGTATTTTTCTTGGAAACAATTTTTATGCCATTTTCCAGAACTTTTGTTTCAATTTGAGAAAGGTTTCTCTGAAAGTAGGCGTTGTCATTCTGGTTGGAACGAACGCTGTAGAATTTATCTTCATTTGGTTTGAATTGATCTCTAACTTCCTTAAAAAGGTCCTGAACATACCAGGAAGAATTTTTTTCGCTTATTTCTTCAAAGCCTGCTTCAAGATAAGCTTTACGGTTTTTCTTAAAATCTTTGTCACTGATTATTACAAAAATAAAAGGTTCTTCTGCTTTTAGTTTCTGAAAAATTCCCTGACTTTCCAGTTCTTTAATTTTTTGAATACGACTGAACAGAAGGCTTGTAAGTTTTGATTCAGGGTAAAGTTCTCCGTCGCTTTCGTTACTTTTGTAATAGGGTTCAAGTGCCCAGAAATTTGAAAGACTGTTCATAAGATAAAGTGGTGTTGCGGCAATTTCTTGCAGTTCACTTTGAAGCTGGATTTTTCCATATAGAAATTCCAAATCATTCATTTTTTCTGCAATTTTTTTTGTTTCTTCTGTAAATTCAGAGGTCTGATTAAAAGATGTGATTGCAGTTTTTTTGTTTTCTGGAGGTTGCATTAAAGCCTGAATTATAAGTCGTGAAGAATTTCTTTTGTGGGCTGCAGAAATGTTGATATATTCGGCACCAGGAATGTTCAGTTGGCTCAGTTCCAGCAGGTTTGATTTAAAACTTGAAACATCGTTGTTCAGACTGGCCGCAAGAAGATCGCATTCCTCCATATCCATCATTGTGTACTGAATTACAATTTGAGTCAGTTCGTTAGAAATTTCAGGATGATGAAAAACATATTTTCTATGGGAATTTACAGGCAGGGATTCTTTTTCTGCAGGAATTCTGTAATTGGAGAAAAATCGTCCAAAAGAAGATCGCAGGCTTACCAGAAGTTTTTCTGTGTTGAAGTTTCCGCAGATAAAAAGGGCTGAATTTTGAGGGGTGTACCAGTGGTCGGAAATATCTTTGATGATGTTTCTTGCTGAACTTGTTGAGATTCGTTTGAACACTGGTGGATATATCCCTGAATCGTGTTTCCATGGGGCGTCAGAAAAAATCCTTGAATCTATAGCGGCATTTATATATGTAGAAAGTTCTTCTGCATTATCACTCACTTCTTTTTTAAGTTTTGTAAGTTCTGAAAGAAAAAGTTCATCTGAAAAAGCGGGTGAAAAAACAGCATCTGATAATTTTGTCAGAGTCTGATCTATTGCATGGGGTGCAATTTCCAGAATGTAACGGCTTGAATCTGCATTGCATTCAACAGTAGAAAAGTTCAGTTCCGGATTATTTTCTTTTATAAGACGACTGAAAAGCTTGAAAAATCCATTTGTATTTTGAGTTTGCGATGAAAATCCCGCATGACAGGTAAATTCAATGTGAACAAGGGCGTCAGAAGAATCTTCAAGCAGGAAAATTTTCATGTTATTTTCCAGAGTGTATTCTTTTACGTTGTCGGCAGGTAAGGCTGTAAGGGAAATTGTAGAAAAAATAAAAATTGATAATAGTGATGTAAATTTTCTGGAAATCATTTATCTATAATAACAGAATTCTTTTATAAATTCTTTCAAAAAAATTGAGTTTTATCTTTTTATACGATATTATCAAATTAATTATACACAAATGATATTTTTAATATTAAATAAAGTCTGACTTTTTTTTTATTAATTTTGGAGTTCTTATGGCAAAAAAACATCTGTCTCTTATGTCTGAAATTCTTATAGGAATGATTGGTTCTATTATAGTTGTAACTCTATTTTTGGGCCTGTCTTTTTCTTTCGTAATTCAAAATATTGTTAAAAAATCTACAATAAATACTGTTAGTCAGGCTATGGATTCCTTAAACGAAAAAGTGTCTGGCATTCTTGGCGAATATAATAATCTTGTTATAGATCTTTCAAATGTAATTCCAGTTATTCAGGACGACCGTGATGAAATCAGATCTGTTGTAAAAAGTATGGGACGAAACATGATGGATGAAACCCTTCTTTATTATGCAACTTATGAACAGATTTGGGATGGAGGTGCTTTAATTTCTCACTCTGGTTGGGAAGCTCCTGAAACTTTTGATATGCAGTCTCGTGCATGGCATCAGAATGCAGTAAAAAATCGTGATAAGGTTTGTTATACAGAACCTTTTACAGATATTAACACTGGTAAAATTATTGTAACTTTAAGTTATAGAGTTTTAGATGATAATGGAAATTTGATTGGTGTTTCTGCCGCTGATATAGTTCTTGATGCTCTTTCTGAAGCTGTAAAAGATATAAATCTTTCAAATAATAGTAAGGTAAATATTATCAATTCTGAAGGACTTTATATTACTAATGATAATTTTAATTCTATTATGAAAGATAATTATTTTAATGATACAAGCATTAATTCTTATTCTAAAAAGGCTTTCCTTGATGGAAAATCAAAATCTTTCATGGAGAATCAGAGATTTTATGGAGTACAGCAGATAAAGGGAACAAACTGGTTTATTGTTGCAGATGGTCCAATGCAGGATTTTTCAAGTTCTTATATGCATATGATTATGGTTGTGTTTGGAATCCTTCTTATAATCGTTATTGGTTTAATCATAATGGATGTAATTTTGACAGGAAGAGTTTCCAGCCATTTCAAGGATATTGTTTCTGTATGCGAAGTTATTGGAAAAGGTGATTTTACACAAAGATGTCAGGACTATTTGACTCTGGAAGCATCTCAGCTTGCAAACGGATTTAATCAGCTTTCAGAAGGAATTACCGAACTGGTAGGAACTATCAGAGAATCTTCTACTTCAATTCAGGATGTTTCTGAAAAATTGGTTCATAATACTCAGGAAATTAATACTTCTGTCACCACAACAGAAAATGCAATTAACGGTGTAAACGGTACAATTTCTAAACAGAGTTCTGCAATTAATTCTGTAAACGATGCAGTAACTCAGGTTGCTCAGAAGGTTTCTGTTCTAAACTCTGAAATTGATACCCAGAATCAGCTTATCATTTCTTCTTCTTCTAATATTGAAGATATGATGCGTAACTTTATGGATATTACAAAAAATACAGAAAATATGTCTGCTAAAGTTGGAAAAATTGTTGAATCTTCCGAAGCAAATACTATGGCTTTGAAAAAATCTGTTGCTCAGATTCAGGAAGTTCAGGCAGAATCAGGAGCTTTGCTTGAAATGAACAAGGTTATTTCTTCTGTTGCCAGCCAGACCAACCTCCTTGCTATGAATGCGGCAATTGAAGCTGCTCATGCCGGTGAAAGTGGTCGTGGTTTTGCGGTTGTAGCAGATGAAATTCGTAAGCTTGCAGAAACTACTTCAAAGCAGGCAAAAGATTCCAGTGTATCTCTTAAAGCAATTCAGTCTAAAATTGATGAAATTTCGGCTTCATCACTTAATGTGGAAAATTCTTTTGAAAAGACAATTAGCGAGATTCAGAATTTCGATACAACTATGAAAGAACTTTCTAAAACTGTTTCTGAACAGGGTGATAAAGCTGGTCTTATCATGGATTCTCTTTCAGATATCAAAAAGAGTAGTGGAAATGTAAAAGATAGTGCAAATGTTATTTCTTCTGGAACAAAACTTGTAGAAGATAACTGTACAGCACTTGCAAATATGCAGGATGAAGTTGATTCTGGTTTGAGAGAATGTGGAAATGCTTCTTCAACTCTTACAGACACATCTAAAGATATGTCAGAAATTTCAAATCAGGCTCAGAATTCTGTAGGAATCCTTTCTGAAGCTGTAAGTAAGTTTAGAGTATAAATAAAAAATTATGGTACAGTTAGAATATTCATTAAAAAAAGTAGAAGATACAATTCCTCAGGAACTTTTAAAAGGAAAACGTCATTTAACAGAAAATGAAATTGAAATCCTGAAGAAAAATAGAAATTGCAATGTGGATTCCAGCTGGTCAAATATTTATGTTGATGAAAAAGAAGGAAATTTTAACCCTGAATTAATCCATCTTTCTTTTTTTTCTGGTTATGTAATTCTTGGTCGTCTGGTTTTCTGCAAATTAAAGTATAACGATCTTTCTTTAAGAGCCGGAATTTACCGTTCCAGAGTAAGTAATATTGTTACTGGTGATGATTGTGTTATTGCAAATGTTTCCTACATGGATAATTATCGTATTGGAAACAGAAATATTCTTTTTAATATTGAAGAAATTTGTGCAACATGCCATTCAAAATTCGGAAACGGAATCTTAAAAAAGGGTGAACCAGAAGAACATCGTGTATGGATTGGTGTTGGAAACGAAAACGAAGGGCGAAAAGTTCTGCCTTTTGAAAGTATGATTCCAGCCGATGCTTATATCTGGTCGCATTATAGAGATGATCCAGAACTTTTAAAACGTTTTGTGGAAATTACTGAATCAGGCTTTTCTAAAGAACTTGATACTTACGGAATAATCGGAAACGATTGTGTCATTAAAAATACAAGTATCATAAAAGACTGTAAGATTTGTGATGCAACTTATATAAAAGGTGCTCTTAAACTTAAGAATATAACTATTCTTTCTTCAGAAGAAGAACCTTCTCAAATTGGTGAAGGGGTAGAGCTTGTAAACGGTATTCTTGGCTATGGAAGCCATGTCTTCTACCAGGCAATTGCAATTCGTTTTGTAATTGGAAGAAACTGCCAGGTAAAATATGGTGCCCGTCTTTTAAACTCTGTTTTGGGTGATAATTCAACCGTTTCCTGCTGTGAAATTTTAAATAACTTGATTTATCCTTTCCATGAACAGCATCATAATTCTTCATTCTTGATTGCAACTACAATTATGGGGCAGTCCAACATTGCCGCTGGTGCAACTATTGGAAGTAATCATAACAGTCGTAGTCCAGATGGCGAAATTTTTGCAAAACGAGGATTCTGGCCAGGTCTTTGTTCCGATTTTAAGCACAACTCAAGATTTGCCTCATTCGATTTGATTTCTAAGGGATCTTATCCTAATGAACTTGATATTTTATATCCTTTTGCTCTGGTTGCTCCTGGTCAAAACGGTAGTCCAAAAATTTGTATTATTCCTGCCTGGTGGTTTATGTATGATATGTTTGCCATCACCCGCAATAATAATAAGTTTAAGAAAAGAGATAAAAGAAAGGTTAAGGTACAGGAAATAGAAACAGATCCTCTTGCTCCAGATACAATGCAGGAAGTGATGTTTGCTTTGGACAGACTGATTAATCTTACTGCCGGCTATTTGAAGACTATTAAAAATGAGTATATGGATGATGCTGATACTCCAGAAAAAGTATATCAGGCTGCCAAGGACTTTTTACATCAGAATCCAGAAGCGGAATTTACACTGGAAGATCCAATCTGTCAGAAAAAATATGGTGCAGTTATTTTTAAGCCTGTTCAGGCCTATAAGATGTACCGCAAGGTTGTAAAATATTTTGCAGTTCGCACTATCATGGAATTTTGCAGGGCTTTAAACTGTGAAAATTTGACTTTGGATCTGGTTTCTAGAATCAGAAAACTGCCTTTGTATACAGAATGGGAAAATGTTGGTGGTCAAATTATTCCATCCGAAAAAATTAAGGAATTATTTGCTTCAATAAAAAATGGTTCAATAAATTCCTGGGATGCCATCCACCAGTATTACAAGCTTTGTGAATGTGCTTATGACCAGTACAAAGTAAGATATGCCCTTTATCTTCTTGAACAGCTTTACAGTCGTCCTATTGAAGAGTTTTCAGTGGATTTGTATCGCAATATTACAGATGATGTTTCGATTGTTGCTTATGATATTTACAATGCATCTCTTAAATCACGCGAAAAAGATTACACCGATTACTACAGAAATATGACATTCCGAAATAAAAAAGAAATGGAAACTGTAATTGGTCCTTTGGGAGATAATTCATTCCTCAGAGAATTAAGAGCGGATACAGAAAACTTTACAAAAGAAATTCGCGAAATTTTTGTTGGATTAACAAAATAAGCTCTCTTTATCAAAAAAAAAGATTATTACTCTCTTAAATAGCCTTGTTTGACTAATAAAGGAATTCTTACTATATTTAAAGGAATATGGTCGATTCTTCTTTATTACCAATCCGTATAGGAATTGATGTTGGTTCTACTACAGTAAAAGTAGCTATTCTCGATGATAATGACAAATTAATTTATGGTGATTATCAGCGCCATCGTGCTGATATCCGTTCTACAATCATAAATGTTGTAACAAAAGCCCTTGATACAGTTGAAAAACAAGTGGAAGGGGGTTCTGAAAGAGGTGTCAGTGTAAAAGTTACTGGCTCTGGCGGTCTTTCTGTTTCTCAGTGGCTGAACATTCCTTTTATTCAGGAAGTAATTGCCGCTACAACTTCTGTAAAAAAATTAATTCCTCAGACAGATGTTGTAATTGAACTTGGTGGAGAAGATGCCAAAATCACCTATTTTAAAGGTGGCGTTGAACAGCGTATGAATGGTACTTGTGCTGGTGGTACAGGTGCATTTATAGATCAGATGGCGGCTCTTCTTGAAACAGATGCTCCTGGTTTGAACGAACTTGCCAGAGATGCCCAACAGATTTATCCGATTGCGGCTCGTTGTGGTGTATTTGCCAAAACAGATGTTCAGCCTTTAATTAATGAAGGTGCTCGCCGCGAAGATATTGCTGCTTCAATTTTTCAGGCAGTAGTTTCTCAGACAATTTCTGGACTTGCCTGTGGTAAACCAATTCGTGGAAATGTAGCTTTCCTTGGTGGACCATTGCACTTCCTTGATCAGTTGCGTGAACGTTTTATTCAGACTTTAAAATTAAAACCAGAAGAAATTATTGTTCCTGAAGATTCTCAGCTTTTTGTTGCTTCTGGTTGTGCTTTTGCTGCAGAAAGAAAATTCCAGGATGCAGAAGGGCATGATTATAAATTCCCAACTATTGCAGAATTCCGCGACAGCCTTAAAAATCTTGTTGGGGCAGAATTAAGCGAAGTTCAGAGACTGGAACCTCTCTTTAAAAATCAGGCTGAACTTGATGAATTCGAGGTTCGTCATTCAGAACAGAAGGCAAAACGTGGTGATTTGAAAAAGACTCACGGTCCTGTTTTCCTTGGTCTGGATTCCGGTTCAACTACCACAAAGGCATGTCTTATTGATAAAGACGGACGTATTCTCTGGGATTTCTATGCTCACAATCAGGGTAATCCTGTTGAACTTGCTGTAAAAGTTCTTAAAGATTTGTATAACATGCTTCCGGAAGATGTTTACATTGCCCGTGCAGTTTCTACTGGTTATGGAGAAGCTCTTTTCCAGGCTGCCCTTGGTGTAGATTCCGGCGAGGTAGAAACAATCACCCACTTCCGTGCTGCGAACTTCTTTGTCCCAGGCGTTGAGTTCCTTCTTGATATTGGTGGACAGGACATGAAGTGTCTGCGCATGAAGGATGGTGCAATTGTAAGTATTCAGTTAAACGAAGCCTGTTCTTCTGGTTGTGGTTCCTTCCTTGATAACTTTGCAAACACAATGGGCATGGATGTAAAGGAATTTGGAAAAATTGCCCTTATGGCACAAAAGCCTGTAGACCTTGGTTCACGTTGTACTGTATTTATGAACAGTCGTGTAAAACAGGCTCAGAAAGAAGGTGCTTCAGTTGCAGATATTGCGGCAGGTCTTTCTTATTCAGTAATTAAAAATGCCCTGTTTAAAGTAATCAAACTTCGTAAAGCTAGTGATATTGGAGAAAAAGTAGTCGTTCAGGGTGGTACTTTCTTTAATGATGCCATTCTCCGTGCTTTTGAAAAAATTGCAGGTGTTCAGGTTTACCGCCCAGATGTTGCAGGCCTTATGGGAGCTTACGGTTCTGCCCTGATTGCTTATGATCAGTGGTGTGATTTGATGGAGCCAAAACCTGGCGAGCCGGAAGGTACTGTTCATGATGTACGTTCTGGTCTTGCTACTTTAAAAGATCTTGAATCTTTCCATGTTGATTTGGATTTAAGACGATGCGGCAAGTGTCAAAATAACTGTCTTCTTACAATCAATACCTTCCAGACAGGTTCAGAAAAACGCACTTTTGTTACAGGAAACCGCTGCGAAAAAGGTGCCGAACTTGAAGGAAATGTAGTTGATGCAAGTAACAAAAAGAATACAGGTATTGATGATGATGACGCAGGTCCAATGCCAAATCTTTTTGCATGGAAATACAAGCGACTCTTTAATCATTATATTCCAAGAAAACCGGAAGATGCTCCAATGGGAGATGTTGGTATTCCACGTGTACTCAATATGTACGAAAACTATCCCTTGTGGTTTACCTTCTTCAACGAACTGGGCTTCCGTGTAGTTTTGAGTCAGCGTTCCAGCCGTACAGTTTACGAAAAAGGACTTGAAACAATTCCTTCTGAATCTGTATGTTACCCTGGAAAAATAAGTCACGGTCATCTGGTTTCTCTTTTGCAGCGTGGTGTAAAATTCATTTTCTATCCTTGTGCACCTTATGAAAAACAGGAAGATAAGGGAGCCGGAAACCACTACAACTGTCCAATTGTAACTTCTTATCCAGAAGTTTTAAGAAATAATGTTGATGAATTGAGACAGGATCCTTCTATCACCTACATGGATCCATTTCTCCCAATTTACGACAAAGACCGTCTTGCTGAACGTTTGTGCGAAGAACTTCTGCCAAAATTCCCTCAGCTCAAGAAAAAACAGATTCATGATGCAGTTGAGAAGGCCTGGAATGAACAGGAGGCCTTTAAGGAAGATGTAAAGAAGGCTGGTGAAGAAGCTCTTGAAGAAATTATTACCAAGGGTGGAAGCGGAATTGTTCTTGCAGGTCGTCCATATCATCTGGATCCGGAAATTAACCATGGTATTCCAGAAATGATAAACGGACTTGGTCTTGCTGTTTTGACAGAAGATTCTGTTGCTCATTTAGGAAAAATTGAACGTCCATTGAGAATTATTGATCAGTGGGTTTATCATAATCGTCTTTATCGTGCTGCACAGTTTGTAAGCGAAATGCCAAATCTTGAACTTGTACAGCTTACTTCATTTGGATGCGGTCTTGATGCAGTAACTGCCGATCAGGTGGATGAAATTTTACGTGCCAAGAGCCGAATGTATACCCTTATTAAAATTGATGAGGGATCAAACCTTGGTGCCGTTCGTATCAGAATTCGTTCCCTCATTGCGGCTGTTAAGGAAAGACGCAGAAATAAAAAGCGTCCTGTAATTCATTCATCTGCTTACCATCGTGTAGTATTTACTGAAGAGATGAAGAAGAACTACACAATCATTGGTCCTCAGATGTCGCCAATCCACTTCCGACTTTTGGAAAAGGCCTTTGCCAGCGGCGGATATAATTTTGTGGTTCTTGATGCAGTAGATCCAAAAGCTGTTGAAGCAGGTCTAAAATATGTAAACAACGATGCCTGCTATCCATCTTTACTTGTTGCCGGTCAGATGATTTCTGCACTTGAAAGCGGTAAGTATGATCTGGATAAGGTTGCTCTTATAATTACACAGACTGGTGGTGGATGTCGTGCTACAAACTATATTGGTTTTATCCGCCGTGCTTTGAATGATGCCGGAATGAGTCAGGTTCCAGTACTCTCTTTGAGTGCCCAGGGCTTTGAAAAAAATCCTGGATTTAAACTCACTCTGCCATTAATTGATAATCTTGTAAAATCTCTGGTAGTTGGCGATGTCTTTATGAGAGTTCTTTACAGAACACGTCCATACGAGGCAATTCCTGGTTCTGCTAATCAGCTTTACGAAAAATGGAATGCAATTGCCGAAGAAATGTTTAAAGAGCGTGTTTCAAATCATGCCTTCCACAAGTTGCTTAAAAACATCATTCAGGATTTTGATAGACTTCCTCTGAAGCCAATTAAAAAGCCTCGTGTTGGTGTTGTTGGAGAAATCCTTGTTAAATTCCATCCAACTGCAAACAATCAGATTGTTGAAACAATTGAAAGAGAAGGGGCTGAATGTGTAATGCCTGATTTACTGGACTTCTTCTTCTATTCTTTTTCAACAGGTATTTTCCGCCACGATCAGCTTGCTTTCCCTGAAAAAACTAAGAGAAATGCAAAACTTCTGGTATGGGGTCTTGAACTCTATCGTCGTAAGATGAAGAAATACCTGAATAAGAGCCGTCGTTTTGAAGCTCCTAATTCAATTTATAAGATGATGAAGGGAGTTGATGATATTGTTCAGCTTGGAAACATCACCGGTGAAGGCTGGTTCCTAACTGCTGAAATGGTTGAACTTATTAATGAAGGTGCTCCAAGTATCGCCTGCGTTCAGCCTTTTGCATGTCTTCCAAACCATGTAACTGGAAAGGGTATGATAAAGGAACTTCGACGCCGTTTCCCAAGTGCAAATATTTCTGCCATCGATTACGATCCGGGTTCTTCTGAAGTAAATCAGCTTAACCGCCTTAAACTTTTGCTTTCGAATGCTCCTGTTGGAAATCATCCTGATGAAGTAGAAAACGGAATGATTCGCATGTCTGACGGTAGACTTGTAAAAGCTGAAATTCGTAAGGCTGAAGGGGCAACCGATACAGATCCTGCAAAAGAAGCATAGAAAATCTGCCGACACTAGAAGGAAATGTTTTTTTAGGAGTTGAAATGATGAAGAAAATCTTAGGTTCTATAATCACACTTTTTTTTCTGGCAATTCCATTGTTTGCAAGTTATAACAGCATAGGTATTTCTGATTCTTCCGAGATTCGTATGGATTTGGAAGAAAAATGGTTTACGGCTCCTTTGTCTGCTGTAAGACAGAATGTTCCCGAAATTAGAAATAATGATAATGGCGACAGGTTTCAGATTCGTCTTGAAGAAAATGAAACTACCTTTAATGTTTTTGTATCCCCACAGGCCAAGGTAAATGTTACAGTTTATTCAGATACAGGCTATTACATTGAAAAACAAATAGTTTATCCTGGTGATGCCGCAGGTTCCTGGGTCTTAATCCGCGATAAAAAAACAGGAAAGCCTATTCGCATCCGCTATTACTTTTTGAAAAACAGCGAAGTATATGTTCAGTTTACTCCAAGTGGAAAAATTGCCCTTGCAGACCTTGTTATGTTTGGTAATTATGCGGCCCGTGGAGTTCCTACCGGCATGCCTTTTGAAAAGTTTTATACAGCATCTTTTGAAGATGTTATGATTATTACCCAGAATAAGCTTCCATGGAATTACGTACTTGTGGATCCAGAACTTTATCATAGTATAAAACAGATGATTGCTGTAATTCGCGAAAAATTACCTTTAATCCAAATGGTTCCAGATGCCATGTACAATGAAAATAACGAGCTGGTACATATTTCTACAGGAAAGCCTCTTGAACTTCAACAAAATAATACAAAATCTGAAAAAAAACTGTCACTTTCTTCTGCTGGATTTGTTAAATGGATAGCGGATGGTTTGGTAGAACCATTGTCTGGTGGCATGATTAAGAGAGAACCTCTTATTACTGAAACCGTTACTGTAAAAGATGTTGGACATTTGGGAATTTTGTCTCAGCGTTACAATCTCTTTTTCTCTTTAGATTGGATTAGAAATCTTGCTTCGGCAGTAATTTCTGTTTATGCAGGAAAAAATTATCTTTTTAATCAGTCTGGAGTTGATGTAACAGTAAACCCTTTTGCATCCTCTATTACCGATAGTGGGGTGTCGAATGTGGTAACCTTTATAGAAAATACAGGTTATACAGTTTCTGTTTTGAACTCGCTTATGTATGTACTTGCTGCAACAGAACCTGGAACATTTTATTTTGGAGCAATCCGAGGAACAGACAGAACCGTTTCTCCTGAAATTAAGGCCTTTAATGACTGTGTAGCATTTTTCCCTTATTTTATGGATGATGGTGCTTTTGCCTGTACCGTTTTTATGAATGGACGAGAAATGACTCTTGAAGATTTCTGCCTCTTGTATAGTGAAGATTTCGTCTATCTAACAAGAGTAAAATCTTCTGAACAGTTCTTCCCTTACTAATAAACTATGAAAAAGACACTATTTATATTCATTATTACTGCTGGATTTCTGACGGGCTTTTTAAATGCAGAAAGCAAAGTGTCAGATGTTGTTATATTTAACGAAATTAATTTATCTTATAAGAATTCTTATTACCCGGGTACTGTAGATAAAACAAACCTTTTGATTAAGGAATTTCCTGATTCTGTTTTTATTCAGCTGGCTCTTGCCTATAAGGGAGATGCCCTTGCAAATATGGGTTTATATGATGAAGCGATTGAGACTCTTAATCAGGCCCTTTCCCATATGCATACAGGTTCTAAAGAAATAACCTACTGTACTTATCTTTTGGGAAAGACTTATTACCTTAAAAAGGATTATTCTTTATCACTTAATTATTTACACAAGGCTTGCTCTTTGGCACTTACCGATAGAGATATGGAATACTACAATCCTGCAATCTTGTGTTCCGCAAAAATCTATTATCAGCTTGAAGATTTTAAATCCGCCTGTCCCCTTTATGAATATGTAATTAAAAATGGAAAGGCCTATTCTAAAGCAGATTATGATGAAGCTTTGCAAAAACTAATGCTGTCTTATAACCGTTGTGGATCTTTTGCAAAGACCTTAAATCTTTTTGATAAACTCAATAGCGAAGATTTTACCCGGGAATTATATTTGACACTGAGCCTTTATAGAGCCGATGCCCTGAAAGGAATGAATAAAAATATGGATGCCTACCAGGCCTACTGCCAGGTTTTGGAGTGCGATTATGAATATCTTGCAGTAATTGCTTTAAAAAAGGCCTACATACTTTCCAGCGAAAAAAATATTGGGGTAAATCCAGGACAGGTATTTGAAAAATCAGTTGATACTTTTAAAAATAATCCTCTTTTGGTGCAGGAATTCTGGCTTAGACTTGGAATTGATGAGTACAATCTGAAACATTACGAAAAAGCCCTGGAGTATTTTGCCAAGGTTTCCCAGGACGATCAGGAAAACGCCGAAGAAAATCCTGTAATTACTTTTTACAAGGCAAAAATTATACTTGATACAGAAAAAAATCCTGCTAAGGCCGAAGAAATCCTGCTTTCAATATCTTCAAAAGTGGACCAGACCAAGGAAGAAAATTTTCATGACTCTTATTACACACTTTTGCTTAAATGTAAGTTCCAACAGAAGAAATGGAAAGAATTAGCTGCAATCTATAATAAAATTCAAGAGCCAGATGATGATGCTGTATATTCCCTCTCCGCCGCTTACTATGAACTTGGGGAATATAAAAAAGTTCTTCCCCAATCAGGCCTGCTTTATGCTTCATCACTTTGTAAACTTGGTGACTATTATGGTGCGGTAAAGGCCTTTGAAAAACTTTCAATTACTCCTGAATATTTGGCAGAGTATTCTAAAGCTCTTTTTGCCTGTGGATTTTATGAGGAGGCCTATAAATATGCCCAGTCTTCTAAAAATGCCCACAAGGAATATATTTTGGGACTCTGCCAGGTAAACTTAAAAAAATGGAATCAGGCTCAGAAGCATTTTGCAAATTATATAAAACAATTATCAGGAAAAGAAAACTTTATCAGTCTTGCCTTTTTCTACAAGGGCTATTCTGAATATTGTATGGAAGAGTATAAGAATGCCTATGCCTCCTTTGTCCGCTATTCAACTCAACCTTATCTTAATCAACCTTCTTATCTTAGAAAATCTTATGAATATGCGGCAAAATCGGCCTTACAAAATGGAGATTTTAAGAATGCCTCTGCACAGGCAGAAAATGTAATTAATGCTTCTGTAAATCAGAGTGATAAAGAAGCGGCCGTACTTTTCTGTGCAGAAATTTTGTCGGATTATCAGTCATACGATCAGGCTCTGGCAATTTTGCATCCTTACACTTTGGAAAATACAAATTTTGCAATGCAGTCTATTTTTACTTCTGCCGGCATTTACGAGAAAAAAAATGATGTTGAAACCGCAGATCTCTATTATCAAAAAATTTATCAGGATAATCCAAGTTCTTCTTTTGCCGAGGAGGCCATGTTTAGAACTGGAGGACTTTATTATTCGGTTAAAGATTATTCTACAGCCCTAAATCGATTTAATAATTATATCTACAAGTATGTAAACGGAAAATTTGCAGATGCGGCCCTGTTTTTTGGTGGAGATTGTGCCTTAAAACTTAGCCAAATAGATCGTGCAATTCTTTTGAATGCAACACTTTTACAAAAATATAAAGATTCAATTTATTCTTACGGGGCAAATAAAAATCTTCTTGCTGCATATTATGAACAGGAATCTTTTAGTCAAGCACTAGAAGTTGCAAAAGTAATGATAAGGGACTTCCCAGATCAGGCGGCCAGCGACGAAATTGGAAACCGTAAAATTGAATTGGAAAGGATTGTAAGTGGAACTTCTAAACAGATTGCTCAAAAACAGTCTGATTACGAAAAGGCTGGAAAACTTTCTACTAAAAAAGGTCGAATAATTGGTTCTGAATTGGTAAAACTCTATGCCGAAAGTCCTTCTACCCAGGAAGATGCCTTTAAGCTTGCTAAGGAACTGCTGGAAAAACAGACTTCTCAAGATGAAAAAAAATATGCTGCCGAAAATGCAGAGTTTCTTGCAGATTGCTATAGAAGAAACGAGGAAAATCAAGAAGCCGCAAAAATGTATTTGACCGCTGCTCAGTATTACAGAGGGCTCGAAGATTCGTCCCGGGCTGCTGCTTGTCTTTACGGGGCCACAGAGGCATTTGCAGTACAGTCCCTTTACGGTGATGCAAGAGAAACTGCAGAACTGTTGAAGGAACTTTACCCAGAAAGTCGTCAGGCTCAAAGGGTGGACAGTTTGTTGGAATAGGAGACATTATAAAAATTACATCCGTGGAAGTTTATGGGAGTAGATAATGAAAGTGCTTATGAAATTGAATAAATATATTTGTAGTGGATTAATTTTTCTTACAGGAGCTATTTTGTTTGCCCAGAATATTGAATTACCTGATGTTACAACTGTAATTACCGGTGATTCAGTAAAAGTTGGTGCCGATGCCTTGCCAGATTTTGAAGATGTTCTGGTAATTTCAGAAGGAAGTGGAGATATTGTTCCTGTTTTGCCAGATGTGGAAAGCCCAAATTCTTCTGATCTGAATAATAAAAAAAATAAAAAGGCAGAAAACTCCATCTTTGCAGAAGGTCAAATAGGCGGGGGGTATCCAATTCTTTTTAAAGGGGATTTTTCAGTTTTCCGTTTGAGTGGACTTAGCCCATTTAAGCTTTCTTTTGGTCATGATTCATCAATTGGTTATGTAAACCATGCAATTACAGATGGTTTTAGTGACCGTTCCACAAATCTAAATATAGAAAAATCTTTCCAGCTGAATCAGTTTAAGTGGGGTTTTGCCGGCGATTACAATTCCCTTTCAAATGGTTTACAAAGTCAAATTGAAGGAATTACAAATCTTAATCAGGATAATTATTCTGGAAATGCTTTTTTTGAATACGATTTAACCAAGGGGTTTCTAGTTGGTTTGAATGCAGGTATGAGTTTTTATAATCGTTATGGTGATGTAGCCAGCGGTTATTTCCCAACAGCCTTAATTCTTTCTGGCAGCCCTGAATTATTTTTTAAGTGGCAGGGTTATGGTTTTGAAGTTGGACTTGATGGAAATTATTATTTTGAAAATGATTTAAGTAAGGTTGCATATTTAAAGACTTTGCACAGAGGGCTTTTTGGAACCACTTTTGCATGGTCTAATGATTACTTAAAGATATACGGTGATGTTCACGGACTTGTTGGAAATCAGCTTAATAATAATTCAATGCTTGCACCATTTACAGTTGGCATAGATTCTTCATTTCCAGTTTATTTTTCAAACAGAAAGTTTTCTATATCTGTAAAGGGTGGACTTGAATCTTTTATGCAGTCTGCCAGCGACTTGGAAAGAACTTATAAGTTCTCGGTTTTGAATATTGCTCCATCAGAAACAAGCAATTGGTTTGCAAGTGTAGACTTTGGTATTCCTCTTAAAGAGTCATTTACAGGAAATATTAGTGTAGATTATAAAAAAACTGCATTTGGAAACGGCTATTTGCAACCCCTTTATTCCACTTTGACTACAGGACTTTATCAATACACAATGATGGAGTTACAGCAGTTAAATACAGATGTTTCTCTTACATATCATTATAAAATCTTTTCTATTTCAGGTGGATGGAAATCTTATTGGCTTGATGTACCAGAGCTGGAAGATGCCTATAAAATCTATTTAGATTTGAATTTCCAGAGCCAGGATTCAAAATGGGGTTGTGGACTTAATGGTTCCCTTGCTTTAGGTGCCGCAGATTATAATCCTATAATCAATTTTGAAGGCTTTATAAGATTGACTTCTGCAGTTCGTGCAGTTGTTTCAGTAGAAGATATAGTAAAGTTGATAAAGGCAGAGCCTAGAATTTATGCAGGAAAATTTATTTCAAGGGGTGGAACAGCAACTTTAATGCTTAAGTTCTTCTTCTAATTATTTATACAATTTGTGAGGTTATTATGTTAGAAACTTTAAAATCGGGCGGATTTTTTATGATCCCAATCATTGTATGTGGAATTGTTGCAACCTTCATTATCATTGAGCGTTGTATTTATTTTGCAAATATTAAGAAAAAGGATCTTAAACTAATGTCCGATCTGAACGATTCTCTTAGTTCAGGAAATTTTGAAGCTTGTGCTGTTGCATGTGCCCAGGCCGATACTCCTGTTTCTCAGGTAATTAAAAAGGCTGTAGATTGCAGACGTTATGATGAAAAAGATTTACGCGAAATTGTTGAAGCAGAAATGGATTTAGTTGTTCCTCGTTTTGAGCATCTTCTTTCAACTTTAGGTACAATTGCAAATATAGCAACTTTACTTGGACTTTTGGGAACTGTAACTGGTAACATTAAGGCTTTTGGCGTTCTTGGTGCAGGTGGAACTATGGGAGATCCAACTTTACTGGCAGGAGCAATTGCCGAAGCACTTATGACAACTGTTGCCGGACTTTGTGTTTCAATTCCATCCCTCATCTTCCATAATTTCTTTGTTTCAAGAGTAAATCACTGTATTGTAGAAATGGAAGTAAAGGTTACTACAATTATGCTCAGACTTATTGGACGTGTAAGATAAGGCTTTATTCTAGAAAAGTAGATTTGCCTATTTTTTATTGGAGACATTATGCGATTAAAGAATAGAAGAGGTCGTATTACTGCAAATGTTGATATGACACCAATGATTGATATAGTTTTTCAGCTCATAGTTTTTTTCCTGGTTTCTACCACCTTTGCAGTAGTTCCAGGCATTAAACTTAATCTTCCTCAAAGTACAACTTCCGAAGGAACAAGCGTACAGGGAATTACTATCTATGCAGATAAAGATGGCGTCATGTTTTTTAATGATAAAGAAGTCAGTATGGAAAATCTTGGACAGGAACTGCTGTCTTTTGATATAGGAACTAGCAAAAAAGAAGAATTTCCAGTTTCTTTGGAAGCAGATTCTGAAGTTACAAATGGTACAATCGTAAAGATTTTTGATGTAATTCGCCAAAGTGGATTTTCTCTTATCAATTTAAGGACTAAATCAGAAAGATGACAAAGTTTAAGGGAACACCTCTGTTTGGACAAGATTCATCTCCTCAAAACACAAGCAATATTTTGGCTTTAATAGGAACAGCACTTCTTTGGTTGACTTTTTTAATTTGTGCCATTTTTATTAAACCAAGTGTAAAAAAGCCTAAATATAAGGAAGTTCAGATAGTTCTTTCTTCAACTCCGGTAAAAGAAAAAGCCAAGGAAAGTTCTGCTCCAGCTCAGGCTGCTTCTGAACCGCTTCCTGCTTCTTCTGAAACACCTGTAGCTCCAGCCAATCAGGAAAGTACTCTTCCTGTTCAAAAAACTTCGGCTCCAGCAAAAACAGAACCTGCTAAAACACAGGTTTCAAAGCCTTCTAAACCTCAGCTTACAAAGCCTGTGGAAAAGAAAGTAGCGGCTCCTAGTCCTTCTCCAACAGAACCAACTATTTACAAGTCTGTAGAAGAGCTTATGGCAGAACAAATATCTACAAAAAAATCAAGCTCTTCAGATTATGACCCATGGGCCGCAATGGAAGATGATTTTGAAGAAAATACAAATGAAACTTCAAATAATCAAAATACAATTGTAAACAACACAACTCCAGCTTTTGAAGGAACTGCAGCCCAAACCGTTGCAAAGGATGAGCCAAAAACTTCATCTTCTTCATCTACAGAAAAAAAACAGACAGCCTCTTCTGGTACAACAAAGGCCCTGAGTAGTATAAAAAGTCAGACTTATGCTGGTGGTAATGCCGCAAACGGTATTGAAGCTGAAACAAATGTAAAAACTTCTAATTCAGGAAGCGGTAAGGTTGAAATGGTAATGTCCAATGGCTCAAGTCGTGCATTACTGGATCCTTCAAAACCTGTAATTAATCTTTCGGATGCTGCGTCTATGACAATTGATGGTTCAAGAAAGGTTGTAATAAAATTCCGCGTTGTTGAATCTGGCAATGTTCCAAGAGCTGAAATTTCAATTACTCCAGCGTCAATTCTGTCTGAACTTGTAAGAAATGAAATTATCGACCAGGTTAGCAAATGGCGTTTTGAAGCAGCCGATTATTCTGCTACAGCTGAGTTTGAATATAAAATCGTAAAATGGTAAAAAACATAAATTCTCTTTGTCTGGAGGTCTTTTAGCTTGTAGAAAGGCCTCTGTGCAATCATTTTCCTCCTAAGAAAATTTGCCTATTTAATACTAGTATGCAAGTATTTTAGTTGCGGATTTAATCTGCAGGTGTTATACTTCAAATTAGAAAAAAGCAAATTATCAGGAGAAATTTTATATGGAAATGACATTACGTTGGTACGGAACAGGTTTTGATTCCGTTACCCTTCAGCAGATTCGTCAGGTACCAGGAGTACATGGTGTTATCACAACTTTATATGATTCAGTTCCTGGAGATGCTTGGGAATTGGCTGCCATCCAGAAAATCAAGAAAGAAGTACAGAATGCAGGCCTCAAAATTGCCGGTATTGAAAGTGTAAATATCCACGACGACATTAAAATTGGTGGTGGCGACCGCGATAAATATATCGAAAACTACATTAAGACTTTGGAACGTCTTGGTCAGGAAGACATTCATATGGTTTGCTATAACTTTATGCCTGTTTTTGACTGGACTCGTTCGGAGCTTGCCCGTGTTTGCGAAGATGGTTCTACAGTTCTTGCTTACAATTCAAAAGCAATCGATGGTGTAAAACCAGAAGAAATGTTTGCCTCTATCGACAAAGATTCAAACGGTTTTATTTTGCCTGGTTGGGAACCTGAACGAATGGCTCGTGTAAAAGAACTTTTTGAAATGTACAAAGAAGTTGATGAAGAAAAACTTTTCAACAATCTGGTTTACTTCCTTAAAGCAATCATGCCAGTTTGTGATAAATACAATATTGATATGGCAATCCATCCAGATGATCCTGCATGGCCAGTATTTGGACTTCCTCGAATCATCACCAGTCAGGATAAGGTTTGCCGCATGCTCAAGGCTGTTGATAATCCTCATAACGGTTTGACTTTCTGTACAGGTTCATATGGTACTAACCGTAAGAATGACCTCTGTGAATTTATTAAGGCTGCCCAGGGACGTATCCACTTTGCTCATGTTCGTAATCTTAAGTTTAATACTGCAATTGATGATCCAGTTCTGGACTTCCAGGAATCAGCTCACCTTTCAAGTTGTGGTACATTTGATATGTTCAAGATTGTTAAGACTTTGTATGAAACAGGTTTTGATGGAGTTATCCGTCCTGACCATGGCCGTATGATTTGGGGTGAAAAGGCAATGCCTGGTTATGGTTTGTATGACCGTGCTCTTGGTGCAACTTATCTCCAGGGACTTTGGGAAGCCTGCGAAAAGACAATTGACCGTTCAGGTGTAAAACTTTATCGCTAGTGTTAGGTGATAGGTTCTAGGTTTTAGGTGCTAGGTGATAGGTTATAGGGTATAGGATGGTGATTTAAGTGAAATTAACAATTGAAGGAATTAAAAATACAAAAGAATGGGAAGATAAGGGGTATTCTCTTCCTCAGTTTGACCGGAAAAAGGTGGAAGCTGCAACAAAAGCTGAACCTTTTTGGATTCATTTTGGTGCCGGAAATATTTTCCGCGCTTTTCAGGCTAATGTTGTTCAGGAACTTTTGAACAGGGGCGTGCTTGACCGCGGTCTTGTTGTTGCAGAAGGTTACGACTACGAAATCATAGAAAAAATGTACCGCCCTCATGATAATATTGGTGCTCTTGTAACTTTGAAATCTAGTGGTTCGGTTGAAAAAACTGTTGTAGCTTCTATTATGGAATCTCTTGCAGCAGATTCTTCTAACGAAAAAGACTGGGCCCGCCTTCTTGAGATTTTCCGTAATCCTTCTCTCCAGATGGTTACTTTTACAATTACAGAAAAGGGTTATCTTCTTCGCAATGCAGCAGGCCTTATGATGCCTGGAGTAGAAGATGATTTTGCAGCTGGTCCTGTACTTCCTAAATCATACATTGGTAAGGTTGTAACTCTCCTCCATGAACGTTATGCAAACGGCGAACTTCCAATCGCAATGGTAAGTATGGACAATTGTTCTCACAATGGAGATAAACTTTATGCCGCTGTAAATGAATTTGCTACAGAATGGGAAAATCGTGGAGTATGTAAACCAGGCTTCCTGGACTATGTGAATAATCCAAGCAAAGTTTCATTCCCATGGACAATGATTGATAAAATCACACCTCGTCCAGATGCAAAAATTGAAAAGATTCTTGCAGAAGATGGAATTGAGCAACTTGACCCAGTTATCACTTCTAAAAAAACTTACGTTGCTCCATTTGTAAACGCAGAAGAGTGCCAGTATCTTGTTATTGAAGATAACTTCCCTAACGGACGTCCTGAACTTGAAAAAGCAGGCCTCTATTTTACAGACAGAGCAACTGTAGACAAGGTAGAAAAAATGAAGGTTTGTACTTGTTTGAATCCTCTTCACACTTTCTTAGCTGTTAGCGGCTGCTTGCTTGGTTATACACTTATTGCAGATGAAATGAAAGATCCAGATTTACTGGCACTTGTAAAACGTCTTGGTTATGACGAAGGACTTCCTGTTGTTGTAGATCCAGGCATTATCAAACCTCGCAACTTTATTGACGAAGTTGTAAATATCCGTATTCCAAATCCTTTTATGCCTGATACTCCACAGCGCATTGCCTGCGATACATCTCAGAAACTTTCCATTCGTTTTGGCGAAACAATAAAGGGGTATCTTGCCCGCCCAGAACTCAATCTTTCTAATCTTAAGGTTTTGCCATTAGTATTTGCACTCTGGCTCCGTTATCTTACAGGAATTGGTGATGACGGAAAAGCTTTTGAACTTAGCCCAGATCCACTTTTGGAAGACTGCAAAAAGTATTTGAATGGTCTTGAACTTGGTGCTAATTCAGCAAAAGCAGTAGAAGCAATTAAGCCACTTTTGACTCGTAAAGATATTTTTGGTCTCGATTTAGTAGAAATTGGCCTTGCTGAACTTGTAGAAAAATACTTCTACAATCTTATAAAAGCTCCTGGTGCTGTAAGAGATACACTTCATCTTGTAGCAACAGATTCTTCTTTTATTGTAAAGGTGAATATTTAGAAAGATGAAAACTTTTTTAGATGATAATTTTATTTTAGAAACAAAAACTGCACAGAATCTTTATCATTCTTATGCAGAAAAGCAGCCGATTTTCGATTTTCATAATCATCTTTCTCCTATGGAGATTTTTGAGAATAAAAGTCTTGGAAATCTTGCAAATGCCTGGCTGGACCACGACCATTACAAATGGCGGGCTATGCGTGCAGCAGGCGTTCCAGAGGAACTGATTACAGGGCATATTCGAAAAGATGGTACAGTAAAAAGTGATGAAGAAAGAGGCGGAAAAGAGGCTGTAGAAAAGGCTGATTATGAACGCTATCTTGCTTTTGTAAAAACTTTACAGGGCTGTATTGGAAATCCTCTTTACCACTGGAGTCATCTTGAATTACAGCGTTATTTTGATGTAAAAGAGCCTGTAACAGAAGATAATGCAAAGAAAATTTGGGATAAATGTAACAAACTTTTAGCTCAGAATGATTATGGTCCAAGAGGCCTTTTGACAAAGCTGAATGTAAAAACTCTTTGCACAACAGATGATCCATTAGATGATCTTCAGTTTCACAAACGTATTGCTCAGGAATGGCATGAAGTAAAAGTTTTACCATCCTTCCGTCCTGACCTTGCAATTAATTGTGAAAGTCCAGATTATCCTGCCTATATTACAAAATTACAAAATCTTACAGGAACAAGAATTAAAACCATAAGAGATATGCTCAATGCCTTTGCTGATCGTATGGATTATTTTAAGTCTGTCGGTGCTCTTGTAAGTGATCATTCATTGGAAAACGATTTTTACCTTCCTGCCAGCGAAAAAGATGTTGACTACATTTTTGCAAGAGCCTGGACAGGTAAAAAACTTTCTAGCGAAGAAATTGCCAGATATAAAGGCTTTGTTCTTATTGAACTTGGAAAACTTTATGCACAAAAAGGCTTTGTAATGCAGATTCATATTGGTGCACTCAGAGACCAGAATTCTGCAATGTTTGAAAAAGTTGGTAAGAATGTTGGCGAAGATAGTCTTCAGGATTTTAATTATGCAAGTCAGCTTGGTGCTGTTTTGAATGGAATCTATTCTGCCTGCCCAAATGCAAAAACAATTGTCTATAATCTTAATCCAAAAGATAACGAAGCACTTGCAACAATGGCCGCAAACTTCCGAAACTGCATTTTTGGTCCAGCCTGGTGGTTCAACGACCACAAAGATGGAATAGAAGAACAGATTCGAGTTTTTGCCAGAACTTCTGTTTTGTCATCATATGTTGGAATGCTTACAGACAGCAGAAGCTTCCTTTCTTATCCTCGTCATGAATATTTCCGCCGAATTCTGAGTAATTTTATCGGTAATCTTGTGGAAAAAGGCGAATATCCAGATGACGAAAAATTACTTGGAAAAATTGTAGAAGATATTAGCTATAACAATGCCGTTAAATTTTTTGGAGATAAATAATGAACGATACATTAAAACAAATTGGTTCAACTGGAATTGTTCCGGTTGTTGTTTTGAATAAGGCAGATGATGCAGAACCATTGGCACAGGCCTTAGTAAAAGGTGGACTTCCTTGTGCAGAAGTAACATTCCGTACAGATGCTGCAGAAGAAAGTATTCGCAGAATTGCTAAAAAATTCCCAGAAATGTTCGTGGGAGCAGGAACCGTTCTTACAACAGAACAGGCCGACCGTGCGGTAGGGGCCGGAGCTAAATTTATTGTTTCTCCAGGTCTTAATCCAAAGGTTGTTGAACACTGTCTTAAGAAGGGTTATCCAATTACACCAGGAATTATGACGCCAACCGAACTGGAAATGGCACTTGGTTTTGGCCTTGATGTAGTAAAGTTCTTTCCAGCCGAAAATGCCGGTGGTCTTAAAATGATAAAAGCAATGAGTGCTCCATACACCATGATGAAGTTTATGCCAACAGGCGGAATCAACGCAACAAACGTTCGCGACTACCTTGCCTGCAATAAGATTTTAGCATGTGGCGGCAGCTGGATGGTTAAAGGTGATTTGGTAACTGCAGGTAATTTCGCGGAAATAGAACGGCTTACTAAAGAGGCAGCAGGCATAGTAAAGGATATTAGAGGATAGGTGTTAGGTGCTAGGTTCTAGGTGCTAGTTGATAGGTTCTAGGTGCTAGGTTTTAGGGAGGAGGGAGAAGTTTCCCCCTCGCTGCAGCCCTCTTTGAGGTCTTCCGCTACCCCCTCTGCGGGCTCAAACGCCGCCCGCAACGCCTGCTACCACATCCTATCACCTAGCACCTGAAACCTAAAACCTAAAAAAAAGGAGATATGAAAATGAACAATAAAGTAGTCACATTCGGTGAAATAATGCTTAGATTGGAACCTGAAGGATATTTCCGTTTTGTTCAGGTTGATAAAATGACATCCACATTTGGTGGTGGAGAAGCTAACGTTGCTGTTTCTCTTGCAAATTATGGAATGGATGCATATTACGTTACAAAACTTCCAAAGCACGAAATTGGACAGGCTGCAATCAACAGTTTGCGTCGTTATGGGGTAAATACAGATTATATCGTTCGTGGTGGAGACCGTGTTGGTATTTACTACAATGAACGAGGGGCTAGTCAGCGTGGTTCAAAATGTATTTATGACCGTGCACATTCTTCTATTGCAGAAGCTAAACCAGAAGATTTTGACTGGAAAACAATTTTTACAGATTGTAAATGGTTCCATCTTACAGGAATTACACCTGCTCTTGGTGGAAATATGGTTCAAATCTGTATCGAAGCATGTAAGGCTGCAAAAGAAGCTGGTGCAACTGTAAGCTGCGACTTAAACTACCGTGGAAAGCTCTGGACACGTGAAGAAGCCCGCAAAGCTATGACAGAAATCTGTAAATATGTTGATGTTTGTATTTCTAACGAAGAAGATGCAAAAGATGTTTTTGGAATCGAAGCAGAAAATACTGATATCAATGGTGGAAAACTTAATAAAGAAGGATATAAGTCTGTTGCAAAACAGCTGGCAGATAAATTCGGTTTTAAGAAGGTAGCAATTACTCTTAGAACTTCTATCAATGCTAACCGTAACAACTGGGCAGCCCTTCTTTACGATGGCAAGGACTACTGCTTCAGCAAGGAATACGAAATGTACATTGTAGACCGTGTTGGTGGTGGAGACAGCTTTGGTGGTGGATTGATTTACGCTCTCCTTAACGGAAAATCAACTCAGGATGCAGTAGAGTTCGCTGTTGCTGCTTCTTGTCTCAAACATACAATCGAAGGTGATTACAATATGGTCAGCGTTGACGAAGTTGAAAAACTCGCCGGTGGAAATGGTTCTGGTAGAATTCAGAGATAGTCTCGAATTTATATACTTCTAGTTTTTTGGTCCTGCTAGAGTTCCTCCTAATTTATCTAGCAGGACTTTTTTTTAGCTAATCAAATTCTTTTACTTTTAAAAGAATATCGTTTATAATATTCTCTATGCTTGAAATACTAAATGATGCAGATTACGAATTGTTTCGTAAAATAATTTATGATGAAAGTGGAATCACTTTCTCTGCAACAAACAGATCAATTCTTGATAGTCGTATCAAGGAACTTTTGCGTAAAAAAAATATAGCCACACCACAGGAATACTATGCAATAATTACAAAGAATCCTGAGGAAATGAAGGTTATGTTGGATTCGGTTACAACTAATCTTACTCGTTTCTTTAGAAATCAACCCCATTTTGATGCATTTATTAATTATGTTATTCCAAGTGTTGCTGAACTTAAAAAGGCAAGAGGTGCAGACCGTACTATAAAAATTTGGAGTGCGGGATGTTCAACAGGAGAGGAACCTTATACTATTGCAATGATTATGAAGGAAATTTGTCCAGTTGGCTTTGACTTCAAAATTATTGCTTCAGATATATCCTTAAAATCATTAATGACAGCTCAGCAGGGCTTTTATCCAGATAACCGCGTAGATGGAATTCCTGCAGACTACCTTTCTAAGTATTTTACAAAGGTAGAAGGTGGCTATCAAATCAAAGATGAGATAAAGAATAAGATTCGTTTCGATTATCATAATCTAAAAAATGATTCTGGTGAACGAAATCTGGATGTAATATTCTGTCGAAACGTTTTGATTTATTTTGATGAACCTGCACAATTAGCAGTAATTAATCATTTCTGGGATGCTTTAGCTCCACAGGCTTATCTCTTTATTGGTCACTCTGAATCATTATTCGGAATGAAGACTAATTTTGAGTTTATTAAGACTGAATGGGCTTGTTTCTACGGAAAAAAGTAAAAAATTAATTTATATTTAAATATAGGATTTTCGCTATGGATGAGATTTCAGTAATGGTATGTGATGATTCTGCCTTAATGCGTAACTTAATTGGTAGAATCGTTGATGAAACAAATGGACTGACTGTTTGTGGTAAAGCTGAAAATGGGCTTGATTTACTAGAAAAATTAAAAACAACAAAACCTGATGTAATTCTTTTGGACATTGAAATGCCAAAAATGAATGGTGTCGAATTCCTTAAGAAACGAAAAGAATTAAGAATTGATGTTCCTGTAATCATTCTTTCAAGTATTGCAACAGAAGGTGCTGCTGTAACAATTGAATGTCTTGAGTTGGGGGCTTCTGACTTTATTACAAAGCCAGGTGGAACTTCTGTAACTCTTAAGATTGCTGATGTTACAAAAGATATTATTGAATTGATTGCTTCTTATGGTGGAACTTATGCAAGTGCTCATGGAAAGAAAATTCCTGATCCTGAGTATTTCTCTCATCAGATTAAGCTAAAAGAAGCTGAACGCTTTGTTATTCAGAAGAAAGGTGATGATGCAGCAAAGGCCGCTTCTATCACTAAAAAAGATATTGTTCCTGAATCATGGTTTAAGCCTCAGGTAAAAGAACCTGTAGTTATAACACCAGCACGTGAAGGTGGTAAAATTGAAATTATTGCTATTGGTATTTCTACAGGAGGTCCAAATGCCCTCCGTGACGTATTCAAGGCAATTGATCCACGCTTAAAGCAGCCTATTTTGGTTGTTCAGCATATGCCTGCAGGTTTTACAAAGGAATTTGCAAATTCTTTGAACAATATTTGTCCTTTGACAGTTACAGAAGCTGTCGATGGAGAACCTATTTTGGAAGGTCATATTTATATTGCACCAGGAAGCTATCATATGTTTGTTGAACATAGAGCTTTGGGAAACTTTATCAAGTTGTCTCAAGATGAGCCAAGAAACGGACATAGACCTTCTTGTGATGTTTTGTTTGAATCTGTTGCAAATATCTTCCAGAATCGTGCTTTGGGCGTTATTATGACTGGTATGGGACGCGATGGAGCTGCTCAGATTACAGAAATGCGTAAACAGGGTGCTTGGACTCTTGGTCAGGATCAGGCTTCTAGTATTGTTTATGGTATGCCTAAGGTTGCTTATGAATTGGGTGGAGTTCAGAAACAGGTCCCACTTATGCAGATGGCAGACGAAATATCTAAACTTGCCAGAGAGCATCTGGTTAGCTAGATTTATTTGTTAAATATATAAGTTTACTTGGAAAGTGGCTCTTCAGATTCATTAGAATTTGGAGAGCCATTTTTATTGGCAAGAATACGTATATTCATAATAGGTTTTTCACTTCTGGTAAAAATAAAAATAATTAGAGTTGTAATAATAAAAAATACCATACAGCAAATGAATTTAAAAAATTCGGTATTTTCTTCTAATTTGAAAAGATTTTTGGCTATTGGTCCTGAAAGAAAGTATCCTGCAAAGGCCGAAAAAATAGGTAAAATGAGGCAAAGTGTGTGTAAAAGTCTTTTTGTCCATGTTCTGTGAAAGCTTTCTATAATTGTTTGTCCCATTATTTTTCAATCTCCTTAATTTTTTGATCAACTTCATATTCGCCATTTTTATTGTTCAGCATTGAATAAGTGTCTTTTAAGTTATAAAGAGCATCGAGGTAGTATGGATTTATATGGACAGCCTCTTCAAAATATTCTGCAGCTTCATCATAATTTTCGGATTGAAACTCTACAACGCCAAGTAAATTAAAAAGATGAGAATGCAGAGGATTATAGTCCAGGCCTTCTACACAGATTTCACGTACACTTTCCAAATCTTTTTGCATCAAACAGATTGTTGCATAGGTTTCTTCAATGTCCATGTTTTCTGGAGAAATCATAAAGGCAGTCGCTAACGATTTTTCTGCTTCAACCAAGTTTCCTGCATCGCGGTAGGTAACCCCCAGGTTGTACCATAAAAGAGAGTTTTCTTTATCAATTACAATTGCTCTTTTAAAACAGGCTATAGCCTCCTGGTAGGAACCATCGGAAGCCAAAAGAATAGCTTGATTATTTAACTTGTCTGATCGCTCAATCATCTGAAAGTCTCCGGAATCATAGCTGTAAATAAATCTTCTATCTTTTGTGAATGCATTTTAGAGCAGTTTTCCTTTATCAGTTTTGTACCCTGGGCGGCTGCATCTTTTATACAAGAAGAACTTTCCAGCAGATTTATACATTCTTCTACTGCATTGGAATTAATTCCTTCTTTGCCGGCCTTTGCCATGAAATTTGCAATTTGTTCTTTATCGTTAGGTTTTTTAGTAATGTGGATTAAGACAGGCAGACTTTTTTTACCTTCGACAATATCATCTCCACGTTTTTTGCCGACATTTCCACTTGTTAGATTAATTACATCATCAATAATTTGAAATCCAATACCAATGTTAGCAGCTATATCTGCAAAATTTTCAGCTTCTTCAATAGACATTCCACCTGCAATACAACCAATTTTAGCTGCCATGGCGGCAAGTCTTCCTGTTTTATTTTTTACCATAGCAAGATATTCATCTGAAGTTGGAAAAAGCGAAGGATTCCTATGCCAGTAAATATCCATAGCCTGTCCAAGATGTAAAAGCCTAAGTTCATTTGTATAAACTTGATAAAGTTTAAGCTTCATTTGGTCGGAAATATCCATTTTATTTATGCAGACGGGTGCTTCAAAATATAGCCAGGCACCTGCGTTTAAAGCTGTATCAAGGCCATATGTAATGTGTGCAGCGGGTTTTCCCCGTCTAAAATCTGCAGAGTCTTCTATATCATCATGTATAAGGCTTGCTGTGTGAACAAATTCTACCAGCGGTGTGATAGAGTAGGCCTGTTCTTGGGTAAGGGCCTGAGCAGGATTAGATTCCTTAGCCATTTGGTAACAAAGAATTAACAGCAGGGGACGCCAGCGTTTTCCACCCAAATCAATAAGGTTTTTATTTGGTGTTATAAGATTTTGAATATGTTCGTTCTTAATAGCCTGAGGAAGTTTAGTAAAAGAGTCATTAGTCCAGATTTCGTTTGGACTTGCAGGTAAGGCTTTGTTTAATGCTGTTTCAATGTTTTGTAAAATATCAGAAAATTCTTTATTTAATTGGCTCATATTTTAAAGTATATAAAAGATTTAGCAAAATGACAAATGAATGTATTACAAGGATTTAGAAGTCCTCTTATTGGATTTATCCATATAATATCCGCAATGTATCCACAAGTTATCCACATTTTTTCAACTCTTATGTGTCAAAATGACATGTCAAGTAGGTTTTTAAAAAAAATTACGAAAATTTTACGAAAATTCTAAAAAATGGTGTAAATACTTGTAATACAAAGAATTAAGGATATTAAAAACTCTAAAATCAAATTATTAAAGAAAAAATAAGTTAAAAAAAATTAGTTTTTTAGTTGGATGAACAAATTAAATCCAAAAGTTATCCACAGGTTTTCCACAATTTTTTGTTTCACACGGGGGATAAAAAGTTTCACGAATCTGATAGTTCCTCTTCCAATATTTAGAATGATATATAAATATGAAAAGAGCATAAAAAAAAGACCCTCGAAAACGAAGGTCTTTCTTAGTCTTGTAATTTCTTACTGTTTAGGATTATTCCTAGGACTTAGCCTAAAGAAACTTCTCCAACATCATTAATTGCAAGAATTGAGCGGCAGCCAGAACATCTGAATCTACCAGACTTTGTAGCTCGTAATTTCTTGTTACAAACAGGACATGAAATTACAAGAGGGAAGGTTGAGTTTTCAGAAGCTCCACCGCCATTTGAGAAGTAAGCAATTGCTTCATCTGCAGAACTCTTAATATTAAAGAATTGAGAGAATCCCAAAAGCTGGAATACTTCATATACCTTAGGCTGAATTTCAAGAAGAACTACGTCTCCTCCCTTTGGTTTTACAACTTTTAAGAATACAGTAAAAGAACCAATACCTGTAGAAGATACATAGTTTAATGATGAGCAGTTAAATACTAAGTTTATAAAACCAGCATCGATTACCTTTGTCATTTGTTTCTGGAAGAAACTTGAATTATAGGTGTCGATATAACCGCTTAGATAAATAAAAATCCCTTTGTTTATGCTATCTGCTTTTCTAAGAGAAATTGTAAGACTGTCGTCCTTTTCGTTATCAAAGCCAGGGACTATAGTATTGTTATTTTCCATTGCATATTCCTATTATATTCGTTCATTTATTATATCTAAGTTATGATATTTCTGTCAAATCTATTATCGGAAACTTAAGTTGATTTCAATAGTTCATATTTAAATAAATGTAAGGTTATACCTTATTATATACGATAATTTAAGTAGTATAATATACTTAAAAGGATCGGCATGAAAAAAGCTATAAATTTATTAATCATATATCTTGTATTTTTATTAACAGGCTTTCTTATAGGAACATTTCTTTATTCTTGCTATTTAAATCTTATGGATTTTGTTGCAGGACGTGATATTAAATTTTTCGAAGATAGAGATTTGTATAGAGCTGTTTTTTATATTGCTTACTGTCTTGTATTTTTTATTTGTCCTCTAATTGCTTATTACAGAATTAGACATCCTGGTGGAATTCCTCAGTCGATTGCCTATATCCTTATCTGTCTTATAACCTGGTTGCTTTTATTTCCAGGGCTGTATGAGTTAAATAAACTTTGCGATCGTCACTTTTCGCCAGAAACAGCTAAAATTACACTTTCTAAAGGTTATTTTAGGCAATTAGATAATAAGATTTACTATTTTACAGAAGATTTTTCTCCTGATCAGGAAGGTCAGCTTAAGGCAAATACAGTCGTAATTGATGCAAATGAATATGGAGATGTTTACTTTAATCAGCTTGTTGATGATGATTTAGAATTATTAAAGGCCGCTTATCCATATAAAGAAATCTTAATCAAAGAAACTTTTACCGAAAAAATTCTTGAACTTCCTTATAACATGAAAATTTTAGTTGAGCATCAAAAGCAGGCTTGGGATGATGGATTTTTGACATATCTTGGCTTTCTTTCTATAGCTCTTGTAATTTGCTCCTTGTATGGAATTACAAGTTTCTTTGAATGGAAGCTTATAAATGTAAGTATGCTTTTTATTAGTTATTTTATGATTCTTGTGGTCAATGCTGTGTATTACATGCCTTATCTTACAGAATTAAAAAATAGACTTGTAGATAATGTTGTTATTAGTAAACTTGGAAACTATATTAATGATCCTTTAATCTGTGTAATTAATCTTTTGTTTACCGTGATTTTTGTTGTGGCTGGAATTATTAAGTTTGCCCTGCATAAGCATGCTAATAAGGCTAAGTAGGAGGAAGTGATGAAGAAGATTTTAATTATATTTTCAGTTTTTCTGGGCTTAGGATTAATTACATGTTTTGTTTTGGGCTTTTTTGCAGATATTCCTTTTGGAGTGGCAGAAAAATCTGTTTTTGCTTATAAGCTTTTGACAGGTTTTCAGTATTTTATAGTATATTTGCCAATGATTAGTTTAACTGGTTATGTAATTAGTTGTTCTGTTTATTTTGGACATAATCCAGAAGGGTCGACATCTCGTTTTTCTAAAGCAATGGTGGATCGTTTTAAAATTGTAATGATTACTGCCATCATTATTGCGGCTCTGCTGACATTATCTTCCGAACTTTTAGGCCTCTTTACGGCACGGAAAAAAGCTAACATTATCAATCAGCCTAAACTTATAAATGATTACGTAAAAGTAGGAGATAATCTTTACAGTAATGGTTATTATGAGCGTGCAATCCGATATGCTGATGCCGCCTTAAAACTAGATCCAAATTGTAAGCCTGCCAGTAAATTACGTGATAAGGCCGATTTGGAAATAAACAGGGCTAAAACTTCCGATTTGCGATTTAAGCTTTATCAGTCTGTAGAAGATGCAGAAAAAGTTGATAGAGTTATAATTGATCCTCAACAAATCAATGAAGTTTACCAGTATTATGTAAAAGCTCAGGAAGCCTTTGAAAAAAAGGAATGGTTTAACGCCCATTATTTTGCAGAAGTGGGAATTGGACTTGCAACGCCAAAAGATCCTAACCTTGAGGGCTTAAAAAAACTTTCTACTCAGGCCTGGAATAATCTGGAAGAGTACCATAATCTTGATAAAACCGAAGACCAGAAGGCTTTTGACAAAAAATATCAGGGGTATCTTGCACTTGTTCAAAAAAATGATCTCAAAGCTTATTATATTTTCCGTGAACTTTATCAGTCTTCTCGTGAATTCCAATCTGACCCGGATGTAGTATTCTATCTTGAAATTGCAGAAAACCGTATAAATGAAAGAAGCTTTTTTATAGATGAAACACTTGAACTGGAAAGCTTTGAAAGTGCCAACGATGTTCATTTTGCCTGTTCTTATGCAGATGGTTCAAAAGATATTATTTACATAAAAGGAGTTACCAACGTAGAAGAAACCGGCAATTCCATTCAGTATTTAAGAGCCCTTACTGTTGTTTCAATTGATAGAGATGGCGAACTTTACAGAATAATGACAGTTCCTTATGCCAAAGTTTTACCAGTTTCTACAAAAGACCTTAATGCTACAACCAAGGGACTTATGGGAATTGATGATAAGATTGAGCAGCTTCCTTATATTATGCTTCATTCAGTTAGTCGTGACATAGAAGGAATTGAAAACTTTCCGCTTTATACCTATACCAATGGAGATGTTCTTACTGAACCTGAATATATGCTGCTGGCAATCCCTTATCAAGATTTTTTGATGATGGAGAATTCGACAAATAATCTTTCTGGGCTTTCCATTCCAACACTCTTTAATCTTGCATATAAATCTACAAAGTACGGATATTCAGCCGAGGTATTTGGCCAGGTTTTGATGAACCGACTCTTTTATCCTCTTTGGATTGTGATTATTGTTTTACTTTTGGGAACATTTGCCTGGAATAACAGAGTAGGTCTTGATCAGTATTTTAAATTAAGCTGGCTTCTGGCATTCCCATTTTTCTTCCTTATTAGTGCAGTTTTTTACAAAATAGCCATGTTCTTTTATAAACTTATGAATTACGTACTATTGGGTGGACTTGGAGTTACAAAAGGACTTAGCATAGGCTTCGTTTTTTATCTTGTAATTCTTGTTTTAGATTCTGTTTACTTCCTAGCCCGAAGGTCTAAAATTTAAAAGTCTCTATAGAACGCTAGAACGCTTGCCCTAACTTAATCATAGTATTAAAATATTTGAGTTATTTTTATTATTGGTGATTAAGTAAGGTGGCCTTTTATGAATCTTGAAATGTTGGATAAAACTGTTCGTCGTGTTCCTGATTTTCCAAAACCAGGAATTCTTTTTTATGACATTACAGGTGTTCTTGTAAATCCTGATGCATTGAAGTTTGTTATTGAACAGATGGTAGAAAAATATAAGGACCAGAAAATTGATGCCGTTGCCGGTGTTGAAAGTCGTGGTTTTATTTTTGCAGCTCCATTTGCAGAAAAACTTGGTATTCCATTAATTTTGATTCGTAAAAAGGGTAAGTTACCTGGTGATACTTACGAATGTTCTTATGCCCTGGAATATGGAACTGCTACAGTAGAAGTTCATAAGTCAGATATTAAAAAAGGTCAGAATATTCTTGTTGTAGATGATTTAATTGCAACAGGTGGTACTTTAGCAGCTGCAAAAAATCTTATTGAGCAGGGGGGTGCCAAGGTAAGTGATTTCTTTGGTGTTATTGGACTTCCTGCCTTGAATTACGAAAAAGTTCTTGCTCCATGCAAAGTTACAACCTTAATTAATTATGATGGCGAGTAAGGCATAAAAGGATAAAGATATGATTAAATTACCTGCAAAATATAAATCAATTTTAGGAACAAGAGAAACTGAACATGCAATTGTTGCAATTAAAGATTTTTTTCAGCTGGCACTTTCAACTGAATTGAACCTTTCCCGTGTTACAGCTCCACTTTTTGTTGAAGCTGGCAAGGGTATTAACGATGACCTTAACGGGGTAGAAAGGCCTGTAAGTTTTCCTGTAAAGGTTATGAACGATGCAAAAATGGAAATTGTTCAGTCTTTGGCAAAATGGAAACGTCTTAAGATTACAGAATTAGGTTGTGAACCTGGTTTTGGAATTTATACAGATATGAATGCCCTTCGTCCAGATGAAGATTTGGATCCAATCCATTCCATCTACGTTGACCAGTGGGACTGGTGTATGGCAATTGATGAAAAAGACAGAACAGTCTTCTATCTTCATGAAATTGTAAAGAAGGTTTACCGTTGTATTCAGCGTACAGAATTCTTCCTTTATGACCGTTATCCAGATATAAAACCTGTTTTGCCAAAGGAAATTAAAATTCTTTATGCAGATGACTTGCAGAAACAATATCCAAAATTAAGTCCAAAGGAACGCGAAAATAAAGTTGCCAAGGAATATGGTGCTGTATTTATTACAGGTATTGGTGGAAAACTTCCAGATGGAACTATTCACGATGGACGTGCTCCAGACTACGATGATTGGATTACTGAAACTGGAGATGGTCACCGCGGATTGAACGGAGATATTCTTGTTTGGAACCCAGTTCTTGAACAGGCCTTTGAATTATCATCAATGGGTATTCGTGTAAGTCCAGAAAGCCTTAAAGCTCAGCTGGAAGAACGTGGTGCTACAGACCGTGAAAAACTTGATTTCCATGCCCGCTTGCTTAGAGGTGAATTAACACAGACCCTTGGTGGTGGTATTGGCCAGTCTCGTTTGTGCATGTTCCTTTTACGCAAAGCCCACATTGGAGAAACTCAGGTAAGTATTTGGCCTGAATCAATCAAACAGGACTGTGCTAAGAGAGGAATTACTCTTCTTTAATTAAATGGCAAAAGAATATAAGTTTAACGCTACAGAATTGGAAGCTCAGATTTCTCATCTTTCAGAAAAGGGAATTACTGAGCTTTCTATAAATGATCTTGCTCTGTCAAAAGACAAAAAACGCCTCCTGTCTCTTATTAATAAAATTGTAAAAGATGCTCCAGATGTATTTGTCTCTATCCTTATTGATGCCTCTGTTATAGATAAAGAAATTGTTCTTTCTGCCAGTCAGGCCTTCCTTTCTTTTGATATTCCTTTGGAAGCTACAAGTAAGGGTGGAAAACTTTTATTCGATAAAAAATTCTATTCCAACAAGGCAAGGCTGTTAAATGATTATGGTCTGGTTTTTGGTTTTCTTTTGACTTATGGAATTGTAGAAGGTGATACTCAAAAGAACTTTATGGATCGGCTTGATTTTGCCTTGCAGCAGTATCCTAATCATATAGATTTTCCTCAGACCGAAAAGGATTCAGATACAGCTGAAGCCAGGGTGAGCGGAATCTTTTCTGCCCAGGAAATACGTTACTGTAGAGATTTAGCTTTTTCTTGTAGAACTTTTTATACAAGTGGACGGGCTGTTCCCTGGTTTCTTTCGGCTTTAAAACCTCTTCGCATTTATCCTTCAAGATTTTTTGCAGATTTTGCCGAATGGCAGCGTTGTAATAATTGTGATTTTAAGAGTGGATTTATTCCTGAAAAAGAAAATCATAAAGATATAGAAAAAATGCAGATTCTTTTTCTTACCGAAAAGTACGAAGAGAAAAAGCAGCACAGTCTTATTCCTCTTGTGGAAGATGTTGTAAAAATTAATGGTGCTATGTCCCGTCTTGCTGGTGAAAATGAGGAATCTACCGTAAAAACTTCTTACCATCCAGATGATTTGTTCAGTCAGGAAATTTATGATTTTGAAGCCTTTAATGAAAATGTTGTAATGGAAGAATGCAACGTTAAAATATTTGCAGGGGAAGAAGGTCCCGATTATCAAGTCCTTTCTAATCAAAAATAATGAACCTGGTTTTTACTACAAATCAAACCCAACGTTTGGATATTTTTCTTCGATCTGAACTTCCTTCTAAAATTGGCCAGGAATGTTCCAACTCAAAAATACGTCGTTTAATTCTGGCATCTTGTGTGTCTGTAAACGGTCGTCCAGTAATTCGTCCAAGTTTTGAATTACGGGGCCAGTCAAAGATTCTTGTAAATTTTGATAAAGAAAAGTTCTTCTACGAAAAACAGCCCGACGACATCAAATATGAGCTTACAGATAAAGACCTTATTTTTGAAAACGAAGATTTAATTTTTATAAATAAACCAGCCTTTTTTCCTGTTGAACAAACTATCGTTGGTAATCGGGATAATCTTCATGATGCCTTGGTAAGATATCTTTGGGCCAGAAATCCTTCGCTCCGAAATCCTCCATATGCAGGAATTATGCATAGACTTGATAGAGAAACTTCGGGAATCATTCTTTTTACAAAAAATCGGGCTGTAAATAAAGAAGTTCAGGCTATGTTTGCCGACCACAACTTTACCAAAATATATCAGTGTCTGGTTACAAGTCAAAAAAAATTAGAAGAGGGATATAAATTTACAGTTGAAATGTTTATGGGCCGTATAAGCGGAAAAAGTCAGGCAGGAAAGTGGGGCAGGCTTGATGAAGCAAAGGGTGGTCAATATTCCAAAACTGACTTTAGGGTGCTTAAAAAACTCAAACATGCGGGACAGGAATGCTATTTGCTGGAAGCAACCCTTTATACGGGAAGAACGCATCAAATTAGGGTTCATCTAGCTGACAGGGGATTACCAATTTTGGGTGATACTTTATACGGTGGAAAGGAATCTGAAAGAATCTGGCTGCATTCAAGCCGTTTTGCTGGAATGGGTTTAGAACTTGAATGCCCATTCCAGCAAAATTAATTATTTTTTTGTCCAGTAAAGAGTGTATTTTTCGTTTGTAATTTCATACAAAGGCACAAAAGTTGTTTCTCTTTCCTGAGAAATTGTTCTGTAGGTAGACTGCTGCCAAGGGAAATTTGTATAAGTGTGTTCCTTTGCCTGGCGCAGAACTGAAGGAATGCCTGTTGGAGCTTTTAATCCGTAATCATTATCAGAAATACCAGCCAAAACAATTGGACCTTCCATAACAGCGGCCTTTTCTGGAATATCCGAAAGACTTACTTCTGTAAGAGCTGCATTCAGATAAACGACAACTTCTTCATCTTTCCAGGTCTTCTTAATGTTTAGGAATCCGCATTTGTCGCAGTTTCCTGGAACATCAATTTCGTTTCCATTTACAGTTACAGTAGGTTTACCGGCAATCCAAGAAGGAATGCGAAGTGATAAAGTAAATTCGCTGTTACCCTGAACATGGAACTTAATAAGCCAGCGGGAATCCTGCCCCTTATCTGAATCATCAAAAAAGGCAGTGTCGTTGTAGTATTTCATTGCAATAGTTTGTGTAATTGTGACCTTGTCTTCTCCAATTGTAAAGTTTCCTTCAGAAGGAATGTACTGGCTTACATAAATGTGGTCTTCATCTTCTGCCTGGTAGTAGCATAAACTAGGATAAAGTGTTTGAGCCTGTACCATTGTTCCGTGACAGCACCAAAAGTCTTTTGTTGGACTTCCCCATTTTTTTATGCTTCCAGCTTTCATTGGCAGGAAGTAAGTTGGCATTCCAGTTTCTTTATTCTGCTGGGCTAAAAATCCGTTGTAAAGGTTCTTTTCAATATAATCCAGATAGCTTGCGTTTCCTGTAAAGCGGAAGAGGTAATCTGCAACTCTGACCATATTGTAGACCGTACAGAATTCTTGGTTTCTTTCACCAATGTAAGAACCAGCCTGATGAGGTGGTGTCCAGAATTCACCGGCTCCCTGGCCACCTGTACAGTAGGACTCGCGGTCTATAACAGCACATTTCCAGAATCTTTCCAGAATATCCAGATATTTTTTATCACCAGTTACTTCGTAGAGTTTTGCAGCTCCG